>Ga0123342_1006614_pt1 | contig 15945 bp, 7 predicted proteins | sample Turbeawhitnodule_FD_89960 | JGI IMG/M metagenome (GOLD analysis project Ga0123342, IMG submission 89960) | Root nodule microbial communities of legume samples collected from Mexico - Turtle bean Mexico white nodule | ecosystem: Host-associated > Plants > Roots > Nodule | place: Mexico: Nepantla... | reverse complement strand
GGATATTGTGTGCGGAAGCGTGATAATTTCAACCAAAGATTATGAGAAATTAAAGTAACAAGTAAAGTGAGAATGATACCAGAATATTTTAGGTGGAAAACCCCTTTAAATAGAGGTAAAAAACTACCGGCGAGAGAGCCAAAACTTCCACTATAATGGTACTGAGAGTACAATGAATTCCTCTCAGGCTAATGATAAATAGCCCTAAAACAAATCCTTTCTATATGGGTTAAACACTTACACCCAATAGCAGAAATAGAGAGTATAAGAAAAAAGAGAGAGGAAGCAAGTGCGTTGCTGTTTGTGGTGTGTTTCATTGCTTGAAGGAAGCCACTATATATAGTGGTTCTAGGAGACAACAATAACAAATACAATTAATGGTAATTAACCTCTCATTGATTGCAATTGATTGCGGCAATTAATCTTCCATTGATTGTGGCAATTAACCTCCCAATTATGACAAGAAAACGGAAAGGTGAGTCATAAACCCATATAGTCATTCTTAATAATCATAATTATTAGGATTTACGAATTCCATTAATAATAATTTACAGGTGTAAAAAAAATTATTTCATATCAATCGTCGTAAATGTAACTACAATGACATCATCTATAAAAAGTGTTAAATAAATAGAACTATTTAGTTAGAGGAATAAAAAATGATAATTTAGAAAGAGTAAAACAAATATAATATATTGAAAAGACTAAAAGGACACATTAATATGAATTAAAATTATATATATTAAGACTAAAAAATAATATATTTATAAACCTAAAAGGTAAAATAGCGACATTTAAAAAATAATATACTAAAAAGTAATATTGAACAACTAAAACTTGACGAGGCCAAATATTTCAGAATTCAGAAAAGACTAATAATTACAAAGAAAAACTAAAAGTATAAAAAAAATAAAAAAATTAGTTGTCCATGGTGAGAAAAATTTGACCTGAAGATAATATGAAAGTAATAAAATTACATGGAAATGGGAACTCCTGCGCTAATCTTCTATCGGTTAATAAATAAATTATGGAATAAAAATATTAAGGAATGCAACTGAAATTGCTATTCCAAAGTTAGATTGTCTAAAAAATAACTTCCTTGTATTCACCAATTTCAGAAAAATGGGTCAGATGGCGTGCCAAGATAGACTCGCAAGCGCAGTGCAACAAGGGCAGATTTACATGCATCGATCAAGATTCTTTCCAGTATAACTCTGAATCTACAAAACCTTGAAATATTATCTCTTTTTTCTCATTAAAATAAAGCATACTCATAATTTAATTTAAATAATTATTTAATCCATTTGAAATTGATCATTTGTAAATTAATACCTACAATTTTTAAAAATTTAAATCTTTAATATTTAATAAATATGTTAATTTCTTCATGAAATTAAAAATAGCTTTACTGTTTGTAAATTAATAATATTGGCATGTAATCATAATCAAATATTTACGGATATATCATGTGACACTAATAAATTAGCACCACTAGTAATGTTAACATATAATCATATAGCTAAATATTAATGTCTATATAATTAATTGAAAAGTGTCAGAATTATTGTCATCCAAATTAGCAAAATTTTGAAAGTAACAATTCAATACCAGCTAAATTTAAAGTTATCAAAAACACTTAACCTTTTGTTTTCAAAATAATTTAAACTCTAGAGGATCCAATTCCTTTGACACAACAACCATCACACAACAGAAATCATTAACCACTCAAATCTAGACACTTGTTCACCAGTATACATTTTCGCAACTCATGCATGCTTCCTCAACTCTCATGAAAACCCCCAGATTGTAAACAAAGCCTAGCCCCACTCCCTAATTAAAAGAATAATTGGACAGTACTAATCAACGAATGAATAGCATCTAGATATTTCCAGAACACCCTACCCCAAAAATGAAAAAAAAAAAAAATCCTTTGTGCACACATTTCAAATCCCCGACTTTTTTTAAAATGAAATTTCCCATTTACAAACAATGTAAACAAACAATGACTATCTGTATTGATTGAAGTAAGAAGCGTACACCGGGAAGGCATTCAGAAAATTAACGACGAGCTCCGATGGCAAAATCAGTCCTCGTACTAGCACATGATGGTACTTGTCGATCAAGGATAATATTACCATTTGTTCATCAATGTCCACTAATTGACCTGTATTCAGATCATGACAACAGAAGATGGATTAAAAACGGTAAAAAATTCCATTTATGATAAAATTGTGAACAAGCAGCCTAAACTACAGCATGGAGACACATATAGCAAATAAAGCTGCATCAAGTTAGTCAAGATATGACGAGTCAGGTTGACAGCAGTTTAGCTAAACCCACCCCGTTCCCACAGAAGGGGAGCAGTTTACAAGAGACGGGTGTAAGATGCATCTTCATTTCCGTCAAGTTTTTTCATATTTAGGTAAATCTGCGCAAGACCCGTCGCAAGTCCCAATTTTAATTACATTTCAATTCAAATAATAATGAAAAATTAACTTACAAAAAAATAAAAGTTAAGAGTTATATTTTATTGTTAGTTAAATTTATAGTTTTATGTTTGCTATTGAATTATTTTATAATTTAAATAATTCAATTATTAAACGTTCAATATATATATATATATATATATATATATATATATATATATATATATATATATATATATATATATATATATAAATCAGATAAAACCCATGCCCAGCTAGAGCGGATATCTCCGGGTTGGTTCAGGGTGATACCCGTTGGTATAGGGATATTTGCCAATGAGATTTGTGAACTTCATTTCTAACAATGATGTTCAAGAACAAATTGTTCTTGACCACTGTGATGCAACCGCCTCAAAAATCCAGATTAATTATAATGATGCAATGACCATATTCATGAATAAATTGGAGTGCTTTAACGGTGATGCATGTTTAACAAAAAGTAGTTTAAGGACATATTCCCATATGCATATACAGAAAAGGATTACCTATTTCCAGCTCTAATTCCTGGTCTTCATCATCCCCCTCTTCAATAGCTGAACCACTTTCCAAAGCCTCAGCAGCTTTAGCATACCTGTTAAGAAATTCTTCTTCTGTTTCTTCATATTCCTCGGTCCCAGAGTCCTATTGAAACATACAAACCACCAAAAAAAGAGATACATATTGATATGCTATGTAGGACGAATATTACTAAAAAAATGAGATATATGAGGAGTGCTAGCAACACAATATTAGGAAAAATTTACCGAACAAAATCATGAGTGAGATTTATTAAATATGGAGTGATACCCACACAATTTTCTGATTTCTTCAAATTTGAAATAGTAAGAGTGTGATAGATAAAGTGTTGCTAGCATTTTCTAGTGTGAAAGCACTCCAAAAATCACCTCATCATAATCATCATTGTCAGTGTCATCATCCTCATCCTCATCATTGTCACTGTCATCTTCAGCGTCATCAGTACCATGCTCATCTTTCCCATCACGTACTTCTTTCAATCGTATGGATACCTCCATCAGTGAAGTAAAGCAATTCTGAATGTCATCACCTGACTTCCCTTGTTTGAGAAGTTGCTCAATCAATCGGGCCAATGTCAAGACTAAATTTCATCAAGAAAGAAATTAACAAAAGTTTGTTAAAAAAACAGTTTCAACTTTTCATTGACTGCTAGAACTTAAACCTCAGATAAACAGTAGCCTTAAAACAATATATAGTTGACAATTCAATCATGAGTTAAAAGCACAAGTACAATCAAGAATCATGCAGGTTTTCGTGATTAGTAAGATTTCTCTTTACAACTATCATCACTTAGAGTTCCAGCACAAACAATAGAATGGCATTGAGCTAAATTGCTTGAAACAATTTTAGAAGGTAAACAATGAAGAAAGCATGTAATAATAAAGACAAATAAATAAATAGCCAGGGTAGACTATTACTTAAAAAAAGGAAAAACAAACACTATGTAATTTAGTAATGGTTGAAAGCAACTATTTACCAGTTAACTTCATCTCCAACTCGGCCGTCAGACCAGGCTCAGAAGATCTACTGGATACATGGCACAGAGCAGAAGCCCAAATTGTGATACCTCCATGTTTACCTTTTTCCAGGATACCTTCTACAATATCAGGATAACACAAATAGCATGAAGATATAGCAAGCAATAAGGGCTTCCAAAGAGCACCGGGTGTGCTTTGAACCTCTAGCATGCGAGAGAAGGCTGCTTGACTAAAAGCAATAGCTAATGACTGCCTAACACCTTCAGTTTCAGGTGAGTAGGTTGGACAATGTAGTAATATATGGACACATGAGCAAGCTCTAAATGTTGCAGAAGGATATTGCTTAATTGCCTCAGTGATGAAAGCCCCAATGCCTTCTACAATTGAACGTTCAGGAACAGGTGGAGCTGGAGGGGGTGGCATATCTTTTACAATAAAGTTGTTCAGCCTATATCTGCGATCTATATTTACAATTTCCTTAATCACCTCAAAAATTGATAAATCCTCTGATTCCTCCCATGCATGCCACTCTGCAATCATTTCAGCCCAAACTGACACCATCTCTGATACTTTGAGCTCTTGAATCATGTGATTTCCATCAATTGATAGCAACACAGACTGTAGCAAAGTTGACAAATTTTCTACGCATGATGAGGGGGGAGCTTGCTGTTCGTCTTCTTGATCCTTATCAAATTCAGGAAAACGTAAGAAAACTTTTAAAAGGACAATATATATTAATAGGGTTAAATATCGTAAAATTTAAATTTTTGTCACTAAAAAGAAGAATTGTCATTTTAAATTTAATCCAGCACTCATGGAAATGTGTCAAAAATAGTCCTTATCCTTCACAAAACATTTCCCCTTTCAGACTACTCATTTACAGAAATAAGGAAACATTACATTGTCATAACTGAGGAACCAAAAGAAACAATGTATTTTAGGAACAAAAAGCATTTCCATGACTAAAAACATATTTAACTGTATTCTAATATAATGTAAAAAGACTTAAGAAAATTATTATCTGATAGACAAACCATAAAGCATGGAACGGCTAATCAGCACAAACACTCAAGTGTAAGAAAATATACTCAAAAGTATAGTAGCAACAAAAAAAAAATCCAAACTAGAAAAGGTGCATGTAGTAAGAGAGATCATCATTGTTATCACTGAAAACATTTGAGGAGATGAAAATAAGAAAATACAATGTGACAAGATAGATCATCACAAATCAGAGTTTCATCAAACCCATTCAAATTCTCTTTTTTGCTTTCCCTACATAAAGTAAAGAAAATCAAATATCAATTTAGAAAGGAACTCAAGCTAACCAGTGTGCATAGAGGGGTAAGCCAAGCCTGCTGCAAGAGTGTAGCAAAAGCTCTAGCAATTGTCACGTGATCCATGGTCCATTTATCAAGAGCCTCAGATTCTTCAGGCCTCGAATTTTCCCAAGTCTGACCCATAACTGCCAGAGCAGCAATTGCACGTTCAACCACCTATTGTACATACATAAACACATCAAAATTAGCCCGTGTGTAGGCCTAAATACTCAACATCAAAGCAAGAAACGTACATGTCCTCCACAAACAAAGCAATTAAGAAAAAAAAAACTCAGCAATTAAGGCAAACACATCACTATAGACACAAAAACAGTGTACTCAATGTTATCTTGGAAGAAAATAGTTTATTCATGAGTGACTATATTTTGCTATAGAAACAATCTACAGCATACAAATAGGAGCAATGTTCCAATTTAGCAGATAATAGTGTGAGTAGGTCTTCAATTTCATCCAACTCAAATCGTTAAAATCCAATCCTGAAAACCATAAGGATTCTTGTCACGAATATTCAACAAACCTTGAAATAAAGTTATACATAATTAGCATATCCAGATTTAATGTTATTAATATTATGTATTGGAATTTTCTGGTGAATCGAATAGAATTGATTATTAACCAATAAATACACAAGAAAGATCAACATACTTGAGGCCATGGCTCCATATTGACAGTTAAGCATTTTGAGACTGAACCCACTATTGAGGACACAATATGTGGAATATGGACTGCAACTTTTTCATCTCCAGCTTCCATAATAGAACTGAGAAGCTGAAATAAGATGGAACTCTCACTCTCATCCTTTCCAATGCTACCGACTATTACTTGGAGAACGGGTAGAAAGTCGGGTGGCATGTAGTCATTCTGAAAAAGAAGACAGGAACTGAAATTAGTGAAAGAGAAAAGTGTAAGAACATCCCAGTCCAAAACAAATCAGAGAAATAAAAGCTCACATCAAGTAGTGTGGTAATTGCCCCAGCAGCAGAAATCCGCACTGGATAGCAAGAAGGGCCCTGACTATCTGGCATGACCAATGCCATAAGCAACTGAGAATATACATCAGTACACATCTCCTGAAAAGACACAAAACAACTTGGGATCAACTAACTGTTGAAAGCATTTTGTCAATACAGTAACATGAAAGTATATTAATAAGCAATTTGAATCAAATTTTTTCTTGAGATTAATTGACATTTTGTCTTACTTCTGGTAGACAGGAGCCTAGTTCTCCAAGTATCCAGTTTGCACTTGCAACAAGAAATGGTAGGGACACAGCTACAGTGTACAGTGGCAAAATCCGTGTTCGAACAAGGGTTGTTACAAATTCAGGTTCTTGCTCCCTCAAAAACTGTACAAGAAATTGTAGAATTTAAAACTCCTTTTTGTACATTATCATAGAAAAAATGATGAATAGTTGAACAAAAGAAGAAATGTCCTCACATCTTGCAGGCCACCATAAGCCATAAGAACACCAAAGTAACTGCCATAATTCAAGATGTAACAAGAAAATGTAGAAAAAGTCATAAAGAAAGGAAATTAGCCCACTATAGGGTAAGGATACCTACACAACAAAGAACCTTGTCCTCTTTAATAAAGAGATCAAAGTTCTTTTTGAAAAAAAAAAAAGAGAAGTGAAAGGCATTATCAAACAAAAAACGTACAAGGCATTTGTGTAAATTCATTATAGCTATAAACACAATTGATTAGCCTCATGTTTGATTAAATTAACTTAATTTGTGAAAATATTTTTTTTTTGGCAGTTTTTTGAGAGTGCTTTTGAAAGCAAATATTTCTTCAACAAAAAGTTACATCAAACAAGAACCAAGTTCAGCTATATCCTTTTGGGGGTGATTTAAAAAGAAAGGACGTGCATACTCATGCTGCTAATTCTATTATTGCTTTGTCAATAGGCTTCCAAAAACATACTAAAAAATTGAAAGTATTTATTTATCATAGATCAGGTCATCGATCTTAAAAATATAATTTGAATTTACTTAACATGTGAAGCATACATAAAACTCACTCATTCAATATTTTCTTAGACAAATTGGAATCAGAAGGAATGGGAAACTTGGACAAAAATGGAAGCACCAATAACTCCCCCATAGAGCGGCGTTGATTGCTTTTTTTGTTCTTTTGACCTTTTTTACGCTTGGATGAAGCTGATAAACTGTTGGTGGGCGTCTCCATTGGTGGACCCTGCAGTCAATAATGACAAAAATGAACCATGGTAATAACTAAGCCATACATTAACCAATCTTTATCAAGTAATAACCTTTGACATCGAAATAACACCAAGTAAGTTTACTGCACTTTTTCTGGCTGTGAATAAATCCTCTCTCCATCCACAAATTTCATCCTAATATAAATTCAGGTCAGAAATATCTAAACATTAAGAAAACAAAAGACAAACAGATCAATTTTCATACTATATCTGAAGGAAGATTCTTCCGTATATACTCATCTGGGTCTTCTTCCCACTCTGACATGTCCTATGCATCAACATTTTCATAAGAAATTAACAAGAAAAAACATATAATAAGTAGTTTTTGACTAATTTATTCCACTTAAGCAAAAAAAACTATGCATGTTAGTTTATTTTTTTTAAATCTGACCTTATCATTCATTACTAATGCTGGAAATATTGCAGATTCCAATAGAGTTGTAAAATGTGGAGAAACTAACCGCCATCCCTGCACAAAATTAAATTGAACCCCGTCAAAGATGAATATTTTGAAGAAAATGCTCACTAAAATATTCACATATTTCAGAATTCAAAGAATTTGAAACTAGAAAAATAAAAGCAGAAAACATACCGGCCCAGTCTCTAGTATATTTGAAATTACATCAAAACCTAGGGACATAAGCCTCTCTGACAGGAAAGGAAGTTGCTGCAAGAGGAACATAACAGTTCAAATTTTGGAATGCCCAAAATATGAGGAAAGATAACAATAAATATCTAGGTAAGACAAGTCCAGAATCAAGGTAAAGATAATTAAAGATTTTGAAAAAGTTTGGAAAATAAATACAATGCTGAGCAGACAACAATTTAAGGAAAGGCACTGTAAGTATTTTAGAATTCTGGCTGACGAAGAGCTAAATTAGAAATCATAACCTTGCTCAGGCCAACTAACCAGTTATTAAGTATAAGAATTAATGGAAATATCTTACACTGGTATTTTTGCTAAACTTGACTATGTTTAAAACACAGTTAATAATTTCTGGCATCAACCTGAAAATGAGGGGCATATGTTTCAATATATAATAACAAAAAAAGCTTATATTCAATTAAAAAAACACTTTATGAACCATATTACTTATCAGAATGTTTCCTATGCCGGGTGACAAGGGCAGAGAAAATAAGCAGACTTCTTTTTCCAGTCTTCAATCTAGTCAAATATTCATCATCTTGAGTGACTGCACAATCAAAACTCAGAGAACTCAAAATGCTCATTAGGTCCCGACAGAATGAAGGCAGTAGAGGAGCCAATGTCGATGGCATGTAGGACTTCACCTACAAATAGAAATGTCAAGTAAAAAGAAAAGGAAACATCAATTTAAAAAGGATATTAAATAGCAGTACCAAAAAAGAATTAAGCATGTCAAGAACAGAGAAAAAAATTAAGTCTGAAGTCTTAGACTAAATAAAAACTAGTAAAAGAGAAAAAATTAAGGTGCCTCGTTTACTGAAATTTTCCTTTTCACTGAAAGAACCAAATTCTCTTCAACAAGTACAATAGTAACCTAAACTGGAGGAGAATAATAGATCTATCTCTCTTACACACTTGAATTTTCATTATTATTAAAAGACAATAGTCAGTGTGCAATCGAATTGAGACAAATTACCATCAGGACACCATACATTCCACTTGAAGCTGACAAACCAAGAATTCATAGCATCAAAGGCCAACTTTTAGACGTGCAGTAGACTTATCAGAATTTAATAGTAAAGTTACACCACAAGAGTACATGCATCACAAGCAATACAGCCCGAAGGTAACTGAAGAATGACATTCAGATAATAACATTTAATAGGCTTAGCTCCACCGTGATTGGATATTTTTACATTAATGCAGAAAATAACTAATGTGTAGACTTTTATATGTCAATACTTACTGCAAAATGTAGGCATTTGCATATAGTGAGAAGGACTTTCTCAGTTTCTTTTTCCGCTCTCTCATAGGTTATTAAAGCCTGATCCAAACGTCATTAAATCACTCAGAAGTGAAACTCATGCAAAAAGGTGAGGAACGCGAATAATAAGAAGACAACACCTTTTCCACAAATTGATGGAAAACAGTAAGCAAGGGCACAAGAATTTCTTTGGATATAAGCTCCAACTGTGGCGGTACTGGCTCCTTGGCTACTTTAGGATTCAAAAAATACTGCAAGATGAAGGAGTGAATTTGAACATAAGTAAAAGTACCAAAGCCCACCATTTATCTTATCCACTTACAGTTTAAAAAATTGAATTTCCATATGCCATTGAACATGCAAGACAGAAATCAGTGACTAGTTATTTTCCCTTCTTTATACATCAGCTCAACAAGTAGAACAAATTTTTCAACAAATCATCAGTGACCAGAATTCCTTTAATACAGAATCAGAATATCACAAACTACAACAAATAACAGAAATTTCAAAAACTCATAACCACATGTAAAATTTAAATACCTGGAAAGGTCTAAGAAGAGCATGGAGAACAATAAGTGCATTTACAGTATTCCATTTAGTGTTTGAACAGCTGATAAGATGACTATTCTGAATAGCAGATTGCAAATTAGGCACAAGCTCGGGCCACAAATTCTGCTTAACAAAATCAGCTATCACAATGGGGCGTAACTGCAGCCAAAGAATCACTCATCAGTCACGATTCAAATATACATATACATACCTAAGAACACATAAATATAAACAACACAGTTCATAAGCAGTTAAAAAGCGAAAATGACTATAGGCATACCACTTCAACAAGAATCTTGAGAACGGAGAACTCGACTTGAAGCAGAACCTGCATCAGCTGCTCCTTAAACTCCTTGCTCACGTTCGAAGGCTTTTCGCCGGAGCTATTGACATTACGGCGAGTGAGATTTTTGAGGTAGGTAGCAGCGGCAATTTTCTGGCCTTGACTTTCTGCTCCTGTTCGGAAAACACAAATCGGGAACCGTCACGATTCTTTTCTCTCCGGAAGGAGGAGTTGAATAGGGAAATGAAATTAATACCGGTGGAGAGGGTGAGAAGGTGGAAAGGGAAGTGCGGATTGACGGAGAGGCGGTCGAGCAAGTCGGTGGCGGCACGGACGGCGGCGACGTCGGGGCTGAGGGTGCTGTAGAGCAAGTGAGCGATCTGAGTAAGGTCTTCCGCCATGGTCAATGCAGCTGAAGGTGCTTCGCAGTTCTTGAACAGAAACCCTAGTTTTGCGCACCCGCTCTTTTGCATATTGGCGGGAATGTGGCTGCATTTTATACGGCAGATTCCGCCTTTTTCCCGATAAGAGGAATAAAAAAAGAATGTAATTCACTTTCCAAAATAATAAAGTTAGTAAAATGGAGATGCGAGAGATCGAACCCCGTGCCTCTCGCATGCAAAGCGAGCGCTCTACCATTTGAGCTACATCCCCATGTTGATAATCTTCAAGAACAAGTATATAAATCATATATTATAATTTATAATTCTGTTAAAAAGATGCTGTTTTAAAGTTTTTTTAAATTATCTTAATATAAAATAAGGTTTTTTAACCATAGAAATCATATCAATCATGATAGAAGCAGTCATTAACTCTATTGAAAACTTTTGACCGCATAGAAAGTAGGTAATTTTATTTTTTAACAATTTATTTTATATCTAAAATAATAATATTTATAAGATGAATGGTTGGAATTTGGAAATCATTAAAACGAGCACAAAATTGAATACAATATTTTTCAAACGAACGTATTATACATATTTTTATTTGTAAAAATTGGTTGAGCTCCATGTCTCTCAAATTGAATAATCACACACACAAAACTTTTTTCTTAGTTTTACAAATAGTAATCAATTTAATCGAAACAGAAACAATATATATTGATCATTTCCTCGGTTGAGGGTTTGGGAGAGGATTCACCTTCTTTCTTCATGTCGGTCGGTCGTACTACTCTTCAATTACTCACCCCACAAGCTCCTTCCTCTCCTCTCCTCTTCTCGTTCCATTCCTCGGTCTTCTCGTAATCCAGACTCCTCGGCTCTCGATCTTCTCGTAAACACTAAATGAGGGTACCTGCAAAAGGTACTTCAACGCTCAAGTGAGTAAAGGTATTCGACATTCGGTTGTCAGAGTACTCTACCTAATGATGATCATGATTCTTGGAATGTGTGCTATTTATATTACCTTAGTGACTTTCCTTATTAGGCCAGATTAGGTAGTTGGATTACATTTAAGGCTACATTACCTAGTCCTTAATCGTGGATTAGCTTCACTGATTCTGTTTAAGCGTAACTGGATTTGAGATGTCGGTCGACCCATCGAAGCAGACCATGATATCAGTCAGTCTAGTGATGGGGACCGAGACATGTAATCAGTTGTCCGACTCTCACTGGTACACTTAACTTTACTGACTCTGCTTGAGCGTACTTGAATTTGAGATTTCGGTCGGCCCATTGAAGCGGAACATGATATCGGTCGATCCAGTGATGGGGACCGAGACATGTAATCAGTCGTCCGACCTTCACTAGTACAAATAGAAAAAAAAAACATTATAGTTTGAAAACCGTAAGCTTTTGCATCGTCTTCTATTGTGCTGTAGTTGATTCAAAGATGTCAAGCCTCTAGCGTTATTACATAGTATGGACACACATGGCATAAGGTGCTAAAATTTCTTTATCGAATTAATAAATATTTGCAGCTTTGATTTGTTTATATCTAATATGTTAATACTAGAATTTGTTTTCCATATCAATGTATGTATGTTCTTCACCTCTTTCTTGCACAACAATCACCGGGGAAAGATTTGAGAATTGGGAAGTGCAAAGTGTGTTGGATTCTATACAAATATCAATATCATCTCCAAGTTCTAGTAATAAATAATTTGAACATTTTCTGCCAATATTTCACCTAGCCTTTGCCAAACACATTGCCTACTCATCACAACAAAAGTCGAATTTTTTCCCAAAACTACTGTGATTTGGTTTCAAATTTCTATAAATGGGTAGATTATTCTTTTATTATGAATTTGGGCAAATTTTATATAAAGAATATGAATTAATTATGAATAAATATTTATTTTCATTCACGGTTTTTTAAATTTTTAAATAAATCGTATCTGGGTGTTCTCGCCAACAAATTTGGCTCAGGTCCTAGAGGTGGTTTTTAGGTCAACCTTTCAAGACTATAGCTTTAAGATGCTTGGAGATCACAATGAGAGGAACTCCACCTGTTGACAATCCTCAAATGTTCAAGTCAATGTGAACATTAAAAAAAATATGAGTGCGATGTGCATTGCATGGCATAATGCTTACCTTTGTTCAGGGTCTTAAGGCCCTTTTATAATACTCATAGATCTTTCTTTGGGAGTTATTAACAACATCATAAATGATCAATATATTCTCCTTTATTTTAGGGGTGTTCATGTACAAAGTATCGTCTTTGTTGTTTGTTTCGCTTAGCTTGTGTCAAGAAAGAATCTAATTAATTGTTTCAATTGTATTTAAATATTTAAGTTGTTTTCTGTTTCTCGTTACTTTAGCACGTAACGTTAATGTATTCGCTATTTGTCAAAATCGGCCTCTTTAATACCATTGGGCCTGCCCTCATTTGGGTTTAACCATGTTTGTTGGGTCCGAGTTTAGTGGGTCGAAGAGATATAGTTTAAGTGATCGAGTCCTGACCTGATCACGATCGAACAGTACACAACCCCCAGCCTCAAGCCGAGCAGGATAAGCTGAAGAGGTTTGCCTGTGCCTAACATGAAAAGACGTTGGCGTATAGGGTGGTTGGTTTACGCATTTCAAAGCGTCATCCAATGGGACACGTTCATCCCATCGTTGTGATGTGGACATGTGTCCTATCATCAACGGCTAGGGGAAGTTGTCGTTTAACTTTTTTTTTTTCAAAAAATAAAAATCTTAACTTTTCCCCCACTCTTCACTTTTCCCGTTTTCATAAAAACTCAGAGAAAAATAACTCCTTTTTCGCTGCCTTCATGCCACCGCATTCCACCATGCTCCACCGTAAATCAGGTACATCTTCACCCTTTAATCTACTCATTAGCACTTTATTAACGATGGTTTTACTATTTTTATCACTTTATTTGGATTATGTTATATTATTTCTGGATTATTTGGCTATATTATTTCTCTGAAACGCTTGCATTTGTTTTTTTTTTTTATGTTTTGCTTTTCTTTTTTAAGATGGATTACTTTGGCCAACAAATAATTAATAAAGGAAACTTCTATTTTTACAACCCGTTTAAAGATTAGGGAGTTGAGAGAATCTAGAGGTTTGAGCAAAACTGATGAAAACTTGGTTAATGTCGTAGTGTGTGGGGAGGATGCTTGTATGTTGTGATGAGTCATCCGACCTAAGTGGGCCATTTTGTTTCTTTTATACGACCTTCTACCAAACTCGGGTTATGTCTTCCCTTATCTATTTTTGAGAAGGAGCTCTTGACCGAGCTCAACGTTGACCCCGCCCAGTTGCATCCAAACAACTAGGCTTTTATCCGAGCGTTCGTCATTTTGTGTTCCCAATTCGGCATTTGGCCAACTTTAAATGTATTATTTTATTTCTCTGAGTTCAAAAGCTCTAGAAGACAACTTCGGGCCTATTTAAATAGCATGTCTGGGAGAGGTTTGCTTTCCCTCTTCCAATCCTTTGATAAAAACTCCAAAGGCCGCTTCATAAAGGTTTGTGCTTCGGTTTGTGATCCGACCTTGTTAGACAATTTCCCTCTTTATTTATCTCTTGATCCTCGTTTCCAAAGTGCTCGTTGTATTGAAGACTTGGACCCGTGATGTGAGTTGATTTTTATATGGTTCCATTTTATGGTGACACTTTACTTAGAGTTAGGATTTTAACAATGTAATGGTGAAACCTAAGGAAGATTCCCACTGAACACAAACTTAACCAAATGGTTAAGTAAGTGTGAAGATTCACTTCACAAAGGCAAAGATGAAAAATCAATATAAAGTGATAGATGGAATGCAATGTAGAATGGAAATGGCAATGAGGTAAACGTTAATGGTGGACATGACGAACCTAATGATGAACCACAAGCATATAACAAAAGCAAAACCAAGTAGTAGAATTAACTACCCTATTATAGGCAAGCTCAATATGAGGGATCAAGTTTTCCCAAACCCTTGAGTTCTCGAAAATAAGGCACCTCAACATTTGACCCAAAGTCCTATTTACCACTTCTGTTTGACCATCAGTTTGGGGATGACAAGTAGTAGAAAACAAGAGTTTAGTTCCAAGTTTTCCCCACAATGTCCTCCATAAGTGACTTAAGAACTTAAAATCTCTGTCAGATACAAACATCTAGGAAGCCCATGCAAACTAACAACTTCCTTGAATAAGAGATTTGCAATAAAACAAGCATCATCTACTTTGTGGCATGGAATAAAGTGAGCCATTTTAGAAAACTGGTCCACTACCACAAAGATAGAGTCCATACCCTTTGATGTCTTGGGAAGACCTAGAATGAAATCCATGGAAATGTTTACCCAAGGCATGTCTGGATAGGGAGAGGGGTATATAAACCATCAGGTTGCACCTTAAACTTAGCCCTCCTACATGCTATACACTGATCACATAAGCTATGTACGGATTTGTGCATGTAGGGCCAAAAGAAATGTTCATGCAACGTGTCTAAGGTCTTAGCTACCTCAAAATGTCCCATAAGACCACTCTCATGCGCCTCTCTAACAAGAGATTGCCTCAAGGACCCTTGGGGAACACAAAGTATTTTCTCTTTAAAGAGAAAACCATCATGTATGAAAAAGTTTGTGTCCTCCCTTTGAGCACACTTGATATATGTGAGAAAAATCAAGGTCATCTTTATAGATTTATTTTATGTGATCAAATCCTAAAAATTTAGTATCCCAAACATTTAGCAAAGTGTTCTTGAAAGAGCATCCGCAACCACATTTGCTTTACCTTGCTTATGTTTGATTACACTTAACCTTTGTCTAATTAGTGTATTAATCACGTGTAGACGGTGAGTGTGTCTTCAAAGGCTCAAAGTGTCTAGAAGCCTCACCTAGGAAATGTGTAGTTTAAAGCTTTGTAGATTAGCAATCTTTAATTGTGCTTAGCTAGTTTGCTTTACGTTAACTACTTGTATAGCTTTGCTTAATTGTTTACGTTAGTTACTTGCTTAGCTTTGATTAATTGCTTTGTTTGTTAATTGTTTTGCATTGTTTTCTTTTGCATAAAACTTGACTTTTCATTCCTCATTGTGGTCTAAGTAATTTACTTAGAAAAAGAATTGTGTGAAGTTTTTGAGGGATAGTTTTTGGCAAGGAAAGACCTGGTACTTAAGAAGTCCTAGTGACTCACCTCTCTTTCCTGGAAAGCTACCTTCACTACTTTCCTTTTCTTTCTTGAAGTAAAATACTTTTAAACACAAATCTTTAGCCATGTCTTCTCACTCT
>Ga0123342_1006613_pt1 | contig 15948 bp, 15 predicted proteins | sample Turbeawhitnodule_FD_89960 | JGI IMG/M metagenome (GOLD analysis project Ga0123342, IMG submission 89960) | Root nodule microbial communities of legume samples collected from Mexico - Turtle bean Mexico white nodule | ecosystem: Host-associated > Plants > Roots > Nodule | place: Mexico: Nepantla... | reverse complement strand
GTTGTCAAGATCAGCATTCTTAGTGGTGTTGTGATGAGCCAAAGGAAGTGTGTGTCTTGAGGGGATCAAGGTCACTTCTTTGGTGGTGTTGTAAGTAATCTAGGGTTGATTGCTTAGTGGATTTCCAAGTGGTTTCTGGGAAGACTGGATGTAGCTCTTGGTTAAGAGTGAACCAGTATAAATCTGTGTGTTCAATCTCTCTATCCATTAAACTCTTTAATTTCAGTTTTATATTTGTGAACTGGTGTAAACAACCGATTGTTTTTCCGGTGTTGTCCTTATTTGCTTTGTGTTTTTGCAATTGATTTCTTAATCAAGTTATTCTCGAAATAATTCATTCTAGACTTAAAAGCTTGCGAAAACCCTCTTTAAACCATCCGCCCCCCTCTAGTTTAAAGTCATACATTCTTACAGTTTGTACATCAAGGGGTAACAACCATGGAATGTTCCTCTGTTGCATTTTCGAATGAACTGTAAAGTACATCTGCATTAAATTTTGATATTGAATACATGAGCAGTTGCTTCAGAAAACTTACGATCTAACCTCTAAATAATTACCTGCATATAAGGTCCAACCTGAATATAAGTTTCTTGTAGACTGAGCATTACTTGACAGATAAAAATCTTTTGTATTGTGTCTGTCAAAAAATGCATTTTGTGTGTAGTTTAATCCATATGTTGTAGCTGTTAACTTATTCCTTTGGCTTGTGGTTTCTTCGTTAAAAATCATCTTCATTTTCTTTGTTGGATTGTGGTATGATTTGTCATAGACATCTACAGTGCATTTTCATTGTAATACATTAGTAGTAAATAATAAACAATAATCATAAACTCATATACCTGTTCTTAAAACAAAATCTTCTTCTCCAAATGAAATTGTGTTGGTTTGAGAACTTTGTTCAATGGAATTTTTATCTGAAGTGCCTAAAGAAATACAATCATCAATGATAAACATAAATTCAACATGAGGCACTTTGACAAATTATTAAATTTCAACACTCTTCAGTCCAAAGCCTTAAGTCTTCCAACATTTTGGTTCGCCTCTACAATAATTTTGTATAACTCGTATTAAGTTCACTTCTGAATTATAATTACAATTATTTAATTACCCATCTTATTCCATTTTATGTATTAATTATTGGGACTTAGTTGATTCAATTTTCATAAAATGATATGAAATGAAAATCAATGCCATTTTCTTTTTTTATCATTTAAAGGTAATGTTAATTACATTTAATATGTAATCTGTATTTTTGTTTAAAAATAACTTTATTAACCAAAAGTTAGTATCAATACATCTTTCCACATTTTTATGGAGAAATCGATCATAATTAACATAATACAACATAATTAATTAAGAAAATACAAAATACATTCTACAACATTGGTTTCTGCTTCTATTTGTATATCTCTGTCCATTGTACAACATACAACATAATTAACAAAATAAAATTACATTTAACCCTATTCGTATCACCAAACCAATATACTATGAGGGGCTTCTGCTTCTGCTTACATGCACAATGCCACTAATCATTTGCGTTTCTGTATGCATAGAAACATTCATAAAATAAATCGCAAAAGAGATGAAGAAGATGGTTAGAAAATATCACAGTTACAACTTTTATAAGAAAACATTGAAAAAATGCAAACCAAAAATGAAATGACGACAGAGAAGAAAATGGAGAAAACGCCAGAGAAACAAAAACCCTAAACAAAAAATAAAAGGCTTCTTCAGTAAAGATGAAAGTTGGCAACATTAATCACAATCCGAGAACCATAAACAGAAAAAAAAAATACAAAAACAGAAAAAGAAAGAAAAAACCAAAACCGTAAAGGAAAATTCAAAGGAAAGCAGAGAAGATAAAAGTTCTAAACTTTCATCAAGAACAGAACCAAAAACACATAACCATAAAAGAATTGAGGAAAAGGAAGAGAAAACTATTTTGCAAACAAACAATGAAATCATGACAGAGAAGAAAATGGAGAAAACGCCAAAGAAACAAAAACCCTAAACGAAAAATGAAAGGCTTCTTCAGTCAAGGAGAAAGTTGACAACTTTAAACCCTAAACAGAGAACCATAAACAAAACAAAAATACAAAAATAGAAACAAAAATTGAGAAAAAGCAAGATAAACCAAAACCGTAAAGAAAATTTCAAAGGAAGGTAGAGAAGATAAAAGTTCCAAACTTTCATCAAGAACAGAACCCAAATCACAGAACCATAAAAAAAATCTTGAGGAAATGAAATCACGGTAAGAGAAGAAAATGGAGAAAACTAAACCCTAAACACAAATGAAAACGAAAAAGAAAACATGACCATTTGAATGGGTTTGCTTCCGCTGCAACACCATCTATCTATATATATACATAGAGAAATATGTTGGTCCAGATTAAAGATGTTTTCCAATAAGGCATGCAGACAGTTTCCGAATTGGTGAAAATCAGTAAAGAAAAATGAGATAAGGAAGGACAAAAGATTAGGATTTGAGAGAGAATGGGGAAAACGAAAAGGAATGAGAGAGAAAAAAAAGTGAGTTTGAAGAATTGATATGTGGCAAGTTGTGGTTGGCCCAGGTGTCGGGATGTAATTGGTGAAGCTTTGGTCCATTTTCCTCTTTGGGTAATTTTTTTTTCAACTTTGTTTTCCAAAAATTTGAGGTTATGACATGTGTCTAAACCGGCTTGTTTGTGCTCCCTCAATTGTTATATACTAGATCTTTAAAAGATTTATTATTTATATATTAATAAATAATTTAATTGCAATGTAAATATTAATGTATAAAAAATAATCTATAACCAACAATTAGTATATACAAATAAATAAAAAGAAATTAATATATTGAAATTAATATAAATAACACATGAACATAATATAATGTAAATAAATAAATAGTTCAAATATAAAACAATTCATATAATTTGGATTAAAAAGATTTATTATAAAAGGTCAATAACTCAATTATAAATGATGAATAAAAATGCATGTTTCTATCCAGAAAAAGGATTTCGGTTAACAACACATTAAATCATGTTATCACGCAAGTTTGTGATATAATTCTATTACTTTTAAATATTGTTAAAAATTTCATTATAAACAACATTTTTGGTCTTATTTGTTACATTTCCATCTTCATCAAGAATTAGAATTTTTAGCCCTTCTTTCGTTTTAACTCTAGAAATAGCAACATACAATTGTCCATGAATGAAAACTGGACGTGGAAGATATAAACCAACTTTGCTCAATGAATAACCTTGGCTTTATTGATTGTCATTTCAAAACATAAAGCTACTGGAAATTTTCTTCTACGGAATTTAAATGGTATACTTGTATATGAAGGAATCAAATTCATTCGCGAAATGAAGATTTTATCACCAATATTTGATCATGTTAGAACTGCTCCACAAATAACATTCTTCTTCAAATCAATAACTTGCAACCTTGTTCTATTACAAAGACCATTGTCTTGATCAATATTTCTCAAAAGCATAATAGGCACGCCAACTTTCAAACGAAGGCGATGATTTGGTATCCCTGAACAATTTATCTCATTTAAGAACTCAGACGTGAACACCTTCAATTTCGTGATTTTCATCTGATTGGCAAGGTGTGTTCGAGCTAATATATGTTATTTCTATTAGAATATATGGCTTTAAACTAGATGGGGGGTGAATTGTTTAAAGAGAGTTTTCGCAATCTTTTAAGCCTGGAATGAAATTACTTCAAGAATACCTTGATTTAGAAATCAGTTTTTCAAAACACAAAGCTTAAAGAACTGCACCAGCAAAACAATCGGTTGTTTATACCAGTAAACAAATAACAAAACTGAAATTAAAGAGTTAGGGATAGAGAAAATGTACACAGATGTTTATACTGGTTCACTCCAAACCCAGAGCTACATTCAGTCTTCTCATAAACCTCTGAGGAAATCCACTAAGCAATCACACCTTGATCACTTACACCACAACCAAGAAATTGACTTTGATCCCCTCAAGACACACACTTCTCTTGGCCAATACACCAACACTAAGATTGCTGATCTTGATCCCCTCAAGAACACACAGCAAATCTCAGCAAACACACAAACAAAACTTGTTCAACAGAGTACAAGGATTACACTTGTTACAGAAGATAATCTGAAATCAATACAAGCATAATCCTATTCCACACACTTTGATCAATCACAAACTCTAAGCAATCTCAGCTTCTGAATAGTATTGAATGTATTGAATGTTTGCTCATTTACTGTCCTTATGGTAGCATAGTTAACACACCCTTTTGAATAGTCAACAATATTCTCATGTAATAAAGTTCTCCACATCCATGTTGTACATGGGTTAGTCTACCAATGTTGTAACTTTTCTTCCTCAATTTCCATTGTCTCTGTTTAGCAATCCATACAAACTTGGTTGGAAATTTACCATATGTCAAGTTCCTTCCATTAGCATATTTTTTGTTTTCCTCAAACCAAGCTAAAACATGGTCTGCATAGATTCATTATTTTGCAATGATTCATGAAGATTATCATCATCCTTAAACAAAATTGGTTGTTGCTTTGACAAATGAAATGATAACCTTTGTACAGTTGGTCATCTATGATGTATATCAAAACCAAAAGTTCGCCAAACAGCTTCACATGGAGATAAGTATCTAGAATCATTGATTTCGTCAACATCTGTTTTCTCTCCATCTTTTGTAGTACCATTACAAATTTTCATCGTAGCCCTGTCAGGACCTTTGTTGACATATTTGAAAAGATATTTGATTGAATTTAACTTGTTGCAATATTTTGTATTCACATGTGCTTGATACCTCATAAAAAGATGGGGACTATATGGAACAACATTTCTGTTATCCATTTGGATACCATTTTTTTCCACAAAAATTTCAGTATTGTGACGTTTATACATTGGATATCCATATTCATCAATAGTAGTTACAATTGTACAATTTTTGGGAAACTACTTTGAACATTTACCTTGTTTCATGTAGGGTGAATTCAATTTAGCGACTCCACATGGTCCATGTATCATGTAGCTTGGAACAACTTTGAACAATTTCGGATACAACTTTGGGTGAGGTAATTCAGCATATATGACATTTTCAATGTCTGTTGCATTATGCAGCTTAATTGATTCATCCAACCATAGTAGTATATGAGCATGTGGTAAACCTCTTTTTTTAAATTCTATGGTGTACATGCCTGGAACAAAAGAAGAAAATATGCCAAATTAATTATGACAGTTTCATCAAGTTTTACTTTGAAGACTCTACAAACAATATCAGGTCTATCTGATGGAGTAAATCCTTTTGGTCCAAGAACATCATGAATTTCAGGCCAATTGACATTGCATGTTATTGTTATGAACAAATCAGGATAACTAAATTTTTTACAAATTGCCATAGCATCTTGACAATGGTTGAACATGTAACACATTACACCAATAAAAGATGAAGGCAAAACAATGTGTCTACCAACACAAGAAGGATCAGTTTCTCCCCTATTAATTACTTCTTGTAGGCCATTCAAAATTTCAGACCAAATTAATTTCTGGTTTGACCCAATGAAAGACAAATGTTGTGCTTCAATCATGGTATAACAATCCACCAGAAATTGTTGAAACAGCCTATGTGCATGTACTATGTTACCAACCTCACAATGTCTTTCTTGAATTCGGAATGCAATAAATTCCCTCAAATAAACACGAATTATTTTTCTACTTTCATTACTGGTACTTCCAGTTTTACCTAGTGATCATTATGGTCTGCTTTTATGTGACGCATGTACATTATAGTCTGAATGAAAGTGCTTATTTGATTGAGAATTCGAGCTAATACGTGCTGAGATGCCACTGGTTCTTTATCCCTGTAATTATCATCAAGGAAATCAGGATTTTCCAAAAGAATGTGTAGTGGACCAGAGCGCGTAGAGCTCAGTTCTCATAAATCAAAACATCGGCGTCTACAACAAGCAGGTCAGCTCGGCCGTTGGGTCGAGAACAAGGGGCTACATGCTGGAGCTCAGATATGTCCATATTATCTCTCGTTCATGCATTGGTATAATTTTCCACATATGAGGCCTGGTAGGTCTGAAAGTGTGTTAAATGGGCCTAGGGGTGCATATAGTGCATTTGGGTCTAGTATAAGTAAAACGTACTCTGTCAACTTAAGTCCAAGTGCGTTAGGGTTTGATAGAACATTGGCATACAGGATATGTAATGGCATATGCATGGTACAGTAACACGTAAAAGCATGTAAATGTGCTTTAAAACAGTTTTGATCATGGGGAGCGATACCCAAGTGGGTAGTCAGGTGGTTATTCTGTTAAGATTTGATACACTCCTAGGAGATAAGATTCTGCGCAACTGTTCTGTTAAGATTACACACTCTGAAGCAGGATCTTCTCCCATTGAATATGTCCTTACTTGAGATAAGATTCTCATAACAGAAGTTGTTACTGCAAGAGGTAACCTAGCGACACTCTATAAAAGGGACTCAAGATCCCTGGTTACGGTACACTTTTCTAATGCTTGGATAACACATTATTAAGCATTAAATTAGATACTTCTTGTTTATTATAGCCCTGTACTGACTTGATCGTCGCGACTGGTCGTCAGGGCGCCCTTTGTCTTAACAAGAACAACATCCAAACATTGAGAAAAGCACGAGTTTCACCACGAGGGAGACGGAGTCTGAGGTCACCTACAGAAGTCTACTGGCGACCAAATCAACCGACAAGAACTGAATGTATCCACTTCTTGGTGGTGAAGCAGTTTGATTTGAATAAAAACAATTCTGAGAATTATTAGTGTTCTAATTTGTGTACAGTTTATATAATTTCTTACTTCTCAAAGCACTTTTATCATCAATCATTCTTTCAACTCAAGCTTCTCAACAGAGTCATCCATTATTTTTTATCTCCTACCTGCACCTATCCACTCTAAAATTGAGACAAGATTCAATAAGTTACGTTTAAAAATAATTAAGGAAAGAGCAAAAGAAGCCTACATTTTGTAAGAAAGTTATTCTGACTTGTGAAACCAACACAAGAACACAAGGATCCTTGGCATTTGAGTGGTGAAGTTATAGTATTGATTATTTGAGGGATCCATTGCTCCTGTCCTGCTTTCATTTCAGATAGCATTTTTAAGTTGACAGTACGATTCCATCACAATGTTTTTCAATGCAAAATCATAAATATGTTTGTGAATCAGATGTTTGCTTCACACCTCAATATTAGTTACTGGGTGGGGACTATCAGTAACTCAATTCATTCACTGCTTAATCGTATTAAATAATAATACAAAAAAATACCTGAAAACATTAAAAGGAAAAGGAATGCGGTGAACGTGAATCGAACACGTGACCTTCAGATCTTCAGTCTGACGCTCTCCCAACTGTGCTATCCCCACAACTACATATGTTTTTTTATCATTTCTTTATTTATTTGTGTACCTTAGTTATTTTATCAAGAATGAAAAACTGACACCGAAGAAAAATCTTTCTTCTGTTAACATGCATAAACTGAACAACATGGAGAGCTAATTATGCAAAGTAAATAATTTCTAGAGTCAATTTAACAATCAATTTTTTATAAAATTTGGAAATAATTTAAAAATGTTTTTTTTTCTCCTGTATTATTTTGTGAACATGTGGGTCACCATAATCAATTTTTTATGCATACAATTCATTAGATTTCTAACCTCAAAAAATATGAATTTTAGGATAATTTGTTTCTTTTAACATATTTGTTGGTGTGTGTAAAATTGAATTAGATATTATTTTTAAAATTTTGTATATTTTCTTTCAGTGGAAGATTACTATAAAGTTCTTTGCTATGGAAAAAGTTCAAATCTACAGATTAAGATAATGAAGTGTGTATTCTTTTGTATATTTTTCTCTTTTAGTAAATTTCTAAAAGTCTCCATCTTCACCACTCTTACATAGTCCAGTGTTATTCTCCCTTTGTCCTACTTTGTGTTGGATTGATAACCTTAAGAAAAAATTAAGTTTCGGATACTTTTGGCTTGTTTGTTCTAATATACTTTCTTAAGTACGTGTAATTCAGTTGTACGTTGTGTCATTTATTTTCGTTTTTGTATTACCCGATGGCCGAGAGGCCGAATGGTCAACAAGGCCCGAATAAACCTAAATGTACTACCGGATGGTCAAGAGGCCGAATGATTGACAAGACAGAATAAACCTAAGAACAAACAATAAATACATGATTAACTGTAATTAAACCGGTTTAGTTATAAACTATGATTAAGGCACAATTGGGCCCTTGTCTGAAATCCAAGAGCAGACCCATAACAGTTGAGGCTCATCCCAAAGTTATAAATACTAAAGGAGACCCAGCGTCAAAGGTAATCTTTCACTCTTAACTCATCGGCATATTGTACTCGGACTAACTTGAGCGTCGGAGCGCCTTCGCAGGTACCCCACCCCACCGTTCTTAAAGAAGGACTTGCAAGACGGAGAGACGCCGAACATAGGAGCCGCGAGGACGAGAAGACGGAAGCTACAGGAGTCATTCTGAGAGGAACCCGACCTTGTAAGAACATTTTTTGCGCCCACCGTGGGGCCAGGATGAAATCCTTTAGAATGTCCACATGGTAACAATGAGGAATATGATAGGCAATGACAGGAATACGTAAGGAGGACTATAAACCAACCCAAGAAGATACCTCTCGGCCAAGGTCGATTCACCCAAGTGAATCTCTGTCGAGAACGCGTTAAAGAAACCTCTTGGCCAAGGTCGATTCACCCAAGTGAATCCCTGCCGAGAGCGCGTTAAAGAAACCGCTCGGCCAAGGTTGATTCACCCAAATGAATCCCTGCCGAGAGCACGTTAAAAGAAAACCACTCGATCAAGGTAGATTCACCCATGAATCCCTTCCGAGAGTGCGTCAAAGAAACCTCTCGGCCAAGGAAGAATTCACTTACGTGAATCCCTGTCGAGAGACTGTCAAAGAAAACCTCTCGGCCAAGATCGATTCACCCAAGTGAATCCTCGCCGAGAGTGCGTTAAGGAAACCGCTCGGCCAAGGTCGATTCACCCAAATGAATCCCTGCCGAGAGCACGTTAAAAGAAAACCACTCGGTCAAGGTCGATTCACCCATGAATCCCTTCCGAGAGTGCGTCAAAGAAACCTCTCGGCCAAGGAAGAATTCACTTACGTCAATACCTATCGAGAGACTGTCAAAGAAAACCTCTCGGCCAAGGTCGATTCACCCAAATGAATCCCTGCCAAGAGCACATTAAAGAAACCTCTCGGCCAAGGTCGATTCACCCAAGTGAATCCTTGTCAAGAGTGCATAAAAGAAACTACTCGGCCAAGGTCGATTCACCCAAATGAATCCCTGCCGAGAGCACGTTAAAAGAAAATCACTCGGTCAAGGTCGATTCACCTATGAATCCGTTCCGAGAATGCGTCAAAGAAACCTCTCAGCCAAGGAAGAATTCACTTACGTGAATCCTTGTCGAGAGACTGTCAAAGAAAACCTCTTGGCCAAGGTCGATTCACCCAAATGAATCCCTATCGAAAGCATATTAAAGAAATCTCTCGGCCAAGGTCGATTCACCCAAGTGAATTCGTGCAATTCTTCCTCAAGTGATTTTACTTTAGGTGCAAGAAAATTATTCACATTTTGCAGTTTAGAACAGATAACGGCTAGCCTATTTGCCTCATCATGAGTTTCTTTAAAAGCTGCAAGCAATTGATCATAGTTGTCAGATTCCATAGAAAACTCACTAATCGAATCAAATATTGATTCTTCATCCTTTATCATGAAGCACAAATTTGTTTCTTCACTTCCTGTTGAGGAGCTGCTGGTTGAAGACACTTCATTGTCTTCCCAAGAGATGTAAGCTCTTCTCCCCTTACTTCTTTCAACCTTCTTGATGGTTGATTTTTCCTTTATTTGAGTGTTTGGACAATCACTCTTTATGTGTCCCGTTTTACCACATCCAAAGCAGCTATAGTTAGAAGAATTTAATTCATTAGGTTTAGTATACCTTCTTTTCTGTTGAGGCCTATCCCTGCCTTTCTGCTTTAAGAATCTGCTGAATCTCAGTCCACTTGCTGCCTTTCTTCCTTTCTGTCCTGTCCACTTGCTTTCAATGTCAGTCCTTTAGTTTTGTTTTCCACAGTTTCTTGTTCTTCCAGCCTTTTGAGCTCCAGCTCATGCTCCATCAATTTTCCAAACAGTGCAGCAGTGGACAGCTTTGACATATCACAACTTTTTGATATGGCAGTCACTTTGGGTTGCCAACTTCTATCAAGGAACTTTAGCACCTTTATATTGAGTTCCTCTTTGTCAAATACCTTTCCCAGTCCAGTAAGATGATTCACAATGTGGGTGAACCTTTTTTGTACATCAACAATGTTCTCTTCAGGTTGCATCCTGAACAGTTCATACTCTGTGCCTTCATGAGTAACTTCCAAGACTTCCCACATCTACTTAGCCGAACTGCATTGAGATATTCTGAAGAATTAATCCATTGTTAATGACGAAGTTATGATGTTCTTGGTTACAAGATCATATTGAGCCTTCTTCTTTTCACTCTCACTCCATTCAGATCTTGGTTTTGCCACTTCTTCATCTTTGACAACCTGCATTGGCACATAGGGTCCATGGACCACGACCTCCCAAATACTCGAGTCAATAGATTCCATGAAAATTTTCATTCTTATTTTCCAAAAAGCATAATTCATTCAACTAAACATAGGAGGTCTATTGATAGACAAACCTTCAGCAAAAAGCACTTTAAACTCAGACATATTGCTAACAAACTTGAGTAAAATACAAGTCCTAGCTCCTGATACCAATTGTTGGGTTCAATAATGTCAAAGTTCAAGAGGGGGTGAATTGAGCTTTTAAAACCTTTCGCACAGATTTGATCTTTTTGCAAAACAGAGGAAAAGAATCTATTTATTTAGCAATGAACAGATTTATTTTTATTCTGCTTAGTGTATTAAGACAGTTATACAGTTGTGAGATTTTGTGATATTAAGCAAGTTGATCAGCTAGCAATGTTCACAATAATTTCTATGGAATAAAATGAAACAGCAGAATCAATACAATACAATTCTTGAAAACACAGTTGACATTTTGATTAAACATGTCAATTGATTGAGTTAACTTTCTCTGAACAACGAACTCCAATTATGTTTAACAACCCATACAGTGTTTCAAAAAAGTTTTAAATTGGTTTTCCAGAAAACAAGAACAATATGAATAAACCCAGAATGAACAAATTCAATTTTAATTGAACAAGTTTATTTTTTTGACAAATCAACAAACAAAACAGTAAATGAGTGCAGAGATCAAGAGAGATTTGAACACAATGAGATTATACTGGTTCACTCAATTGAGCTACATCCAGTCTCACCTAATCCAAGGTGAAATCCACTAAAACACAATTCAAAACACTTACACAACCACTTTTCTTGAATCCTACAAGAACATGACACACCTTGCTGAAAAACACTATTCCAACACACACAACTCTTCAAGAAACCCTATCATGAAGTGTTTTACAATCACACTTTATAAGGAATTGAAAGAGGAAACGAATACATTCAATATGAGAGTGCAGAAATCTATCTTAGACCAGTAGATTAGATTGCACACACTGTGACAACACCTCCAACCAAGCTTTAGAACCAAGCAAGAAAAGGCACAATTTTTTGTTTTGAAAATCCTTCAAGAACACGTACTTATTCAATGCAAAAAAAATCAATCTCTATTGTAAAACTTGTTTTCTCAACGTTAATTTCAAGTCTGAAACAACTCTCCTTTTATAAGAAACATTTTATAACAGACTTTCAAAAAATAGTTAAAGCAGTTATAAAATGAACAGATTGAAAATAAAATGAACATGTTTGTTTTTTATAGCAGTGAGAGATTTTGTTAGATGTAGGAGACTTAATCAAACTCCCTGGTGCAAAGATAAAGCTGTGAAAACCCTTTTAAGAAAACATGGCACCAGACTAAAAAGAATCTATTCATTTACAGAATAACATATTCATTTTCAAAATGATAACAAAAACTTTTTAACAAATGAAACACAGTCGTTTTGATGCAATGAAGACATAGTCAAGATACTTGATGCATAAAACATGATTCTCAATAAAAAAATAATCAAGGCACCAGTTTAAGAAAAGAACTTATTCATTTAGAGAAGAACATATTTATTTTCTATGCAGTAAAGGATATTTTTACAATACATGTGAAAAACATTTTCATAAGACTTGTGCTTGCTCTTATCACATGGTCATGGGTTAAGAGGTGGATTACCCAGCAAAAAGCCCACTTTAAACAACCTCTAATCTATACCTAAGACATCCTTAAAGCAAATACACACAATAAGCAAAAATTACACATTTGGCTTCATTAAACACTTTGTCTTGAAGGGGCAGCATTCATCTTCAACAAATTAACCCAAGTAAATCTGTGTGGAGAGCACATTAAAACAAAACATCTAGGTCAAGGTCAATTCACCCGTGAATCCCTGCCGAGAGCGCGTCAAAGAACCCTCTCGACAAAGGTAGAATTCACCTATGTGAATCCCTACCGAGAGTTTGATAGGAAACCTCTCGGCGAAGGTAGAATTCACCTATGTGAATCCCTGCCAAGAGTCCAAAAAGAAAACCTCTTGGCAAAGGTAAAACTCACCTATGTGAATCCCTACCGAGAGTTCGATAAGAAACCTCTTAGTGAAGATAGAATTCACCTACGTGAATCCCTGCCGAGAGTTCGATAAGAAACCTCTTGGCAAAGGTAGAATTCACCTACGCGAATCCCTGCCAAGAGTCTGTAAAAAAAAAAACTCTTGGGGAATGTAGAATTCATCAACGGGAATCCCTGCAGAGAGAATGTAAAGAAAACTTCTTGGCGAAGATAGAATTCACCTACGTGAATCCCTGTCGAGAGTCCGATAAGAAACCTCTTGGCAAAGGTTGAATTCACCTACGTGAATCCCTGCCAAGAGTCCGTAAAAGAAAACCTCTTGGCGAAGGTAGAATTCACATACGTGAATCCCTGCCAGGAGTCCGATAAGAAACCTCTTGGCGAAGGTAGAATTCACCTATGTGAATCTCTACCGAGAGTCCGTAAAAAAAAAAACCACTTGGCTAAGGTAGAATTCACCTACGTGAATCCCTACCAAGAGTCCGATAAGAAAACCTCTTGGCGAAGGTAGAATTCACCTTTGTGAATCTCTGCCGAGAGTTCGATAAGAAACCTCTTGGCGAAGGTAGAATTCACCTATGTGAATCCCTACCGAGAGTTCGATAAGAAACCTCTTGGCGAAGGTAGAATTCACCTACATGAATCCCTACCGAGAGCCCAATAAGAAACCTCTTGGCGAAGGTAGAATTCACCTATGTCAATCCTGCTGAAAGTCCGATAAGAAACCTCTTGGCGAAGGTAGAATTCACCTATGTGAAACCTTGCCGAGAGTCCGATGAGAAACCACTTGGCGAAGGTAGAATTCACTTACGTGAATCCCTGCCAAGAGAACGTAAAAGAAAACCTCTTCGCGGAGGTAGAATTCACCTACGTCAATCCCTCCCGAGTGTCCGTAAGAAAAACCTCTTTGCTAAGGTAGAATTCACCTGCGTGAATCCCTGCCAAGAGTCCGATAAGAAACACCTTGGCGAAGCGGAGAGTTCGTAAAAAAAACCTCTTGGCCAAGGTAGAATTCACCTACGTGAATCTCTGCAAAGAGTCCGATAAGAAAACCTCTTGGCCAAGGTAGAATTCACCTATGTGAATCCCTGCCGAGAGTTCGAGAAGAAACATCTTGGCGAAGGTAGAATTCACCTATGTGGATCCCTGCTGTTAGTCTGATAAGAAACCTCTTGGCGAAGGTAGAATTCACCTACGTGAGTCCCTATCAAGAGTCTAATAAGAAAGCTTTTGGCGAAGGTAGAATTCACTTACGTGAATCCCTGCCGAGTGTTTGTAAAAGAAAACCTCTTCGCGAAGGTAGAAGTCACCTGTGAATCCCTACCGAGAGTTCGATAAGAAACCTCTTGGCGAAGGTAGAATTCACCTACGTGAATCCCTGCGGAGAGTCCGTAAAAAAAAACCTCTTGGCTAAGGTAGAATTCACCTACGTGAATCCTTACCAAGAGTTCGATAAGAAAACCTCTTGGCGAAGGTAGAATTCACCAAAGTGAATCTCTGCCGAGAGTCCGATAAGAAACCTCTTGGCGAAGGTAGAATTCACCTTTGTGAATCCCTGCCGAGAGTCCAATAAGAAACCTCTTGGCGAAGGTAGAATTCACCTACGTGAATGTTTGCCGAGAGTCCGTAAAAGAAAACCTCTTGGCGAAGGTAGAAGTCACCAGTGAATCCCTGCCGAGAGTCTGATAAGAAACCTCTTGGCGAAGGTAGAATTTCCCTACATGAATCCCTGCCAAGAGTCCGTAAAAGAAAATCTCTTGGCGAAGGTAGAATTCACCTATGTGAATCCTGCCGAGAGTCCGATAAGAAACCTCTTGGTGAAGGTAGAATTCACCTACGTGAATCCCTGTCAAGAGTCCGATAAGAAACCTCTTGGTGAAGGTAGAATTCACCTACGTCAACCCTTTCCAAGAGTCCGATAAGAAACCTCTTGGCGAAGGTAGAAGTCACCTACGTGAATCCCTGCCGAGAGTCCAATAAGAAACCTCTTGACGAAGGTAGAATTCACCTATGTGAATCCCTGCCGAGAGTCCGATAAGAAACCTCTTGGCGAAGATAGAATTTACATACGTGAATCCCTGCCGAGAGTCCATAAAAGAAAATCTCTTGGCGAAGGTAGAATTCACCTACGTTGATCCCTACCGAGAATCCGATAAGAAACCTCTTGGCGAAGGTAGAATTCACCTCTGTGAATCCCTGCCAGAGTCCGATAAAAAACATCTACCCAAAGATAAAGCAATTTTTCTATTATAGACTCCACGTTACATTTTAATATATCCACTTGTGCCTGGGGGCAAATGTATTACCGAATGGTTGAGAGGCCGAATGGTCAACAAGGCCAAATAAACCTAAATGTACTACCGGATGGGCGAGAGGCCGAATGGTCGACAAGGCCGAATAAACCTAAGAACAAACAATAAACTCATTATTAACTGTAATTAAACTAGTTTAGTTATAAACTATGATTAAGGCACAATTGGGCCCTCGTCTGAAATCCAAGAGCAGGCCCATAACAGTTGAGGCCCATCCTAAAGTTATAAATACTAATGGAGACCCAACGTCAAAGGTTCACTCTTAACTCATCCGCATATTGTACGCGGACTAACTTGAGCATCGGATCACCTTCGCAGGTACCCCACCCTGCCGTTCTTCAAGAAGGACTTGCAAGACGGAGAGATGCCGAACATAGGAGCCGCGAGGACGAGACGACGGAAGCTACATGAGTCATTCTGAGAGGAACCCGACCTTGTAAGAACAGTTTTCACAAGTAGTTATTTTAGTTTGTTTCTTGTAATCTTAATTCTTTATTTTTGATCTATTTTTAATAATATTTTCTATTTTCTCATTTTATTAAAGAAATTTAAATTTTTAATGTAGATTTATACAATGAAATTTGATATGTTATTTTTGTTACTGTACTGGACCAGACATCGGATCTTAGCACCTGTGTGGAGCAGGTCGGCTCGGTGGTCTGGTCGAGATAGTGGGCCCCCAAAGTTGTGTGTGTTGAAATCCGTATATATGAAAGGTCTACTCAGCAAGAAAATGCATGTGGTGTGTATAGTACATTTGAGTCTAGCATAAGCAAATATCCCCTGAAGACGCCAAGGCCTAATAGCGTTAGGGTTTGATCCTGCCTGTTGACCAGAACGCTGGAAACTACCTCGTCAAAGGATCGACGTGTGCACCGCTTCAAGCTTCCGTTCTTCTTCGAGATCCACCTCAAGAACCTGCAAAAGAACAGAGCGGCG
>Ga0123342_1006612_pt1 | contig 15948 bp, 13 predicted proteins | sample Turbeawhitnodule_FD_89960 | JGI IMG/M metagenome (GOLD analysis project Ga0123342, IMG submission 89960) | Root nodule microbial communities of legume samples collected from Mexico - Turtle bean Mexico white nodule | ecosystem: Host-associated > Plants > Roots > Nodule | place: Mexico: Nepantla... | reverse complement strand
TCTAGCTTTGAGTGATGTGCTACATGTGCCATCAATTAGAGTTAATTTGATCTTTGTGGCATTGCTAAGCAAAGTTGGGGTTAAAGTGTCATTTGAATCTGACAAGATTGTTATGACAAAAAAAAATGTTTTTATGGGGAAGGGATATTGCGATTAAGGTCTTTTTGTATTGAACATCTCTGAAATTATTAATGAATCTGAGTCTTCTGCTTATATTGTTGATTCGTATGATATATGACATTCTAGATTAGAACATGTGAATTATTCATATGTTATGAAATTGCAACGACTAGGATTAATCAACATGCATGACAAACAAAATAATAAATGTGATATATGTGTAGAATCTAAAATAACGAAGAAAACATGTCATTTTTTCGAACGTCAGACTAAACTTCTTGGTTTAATTCATATTGATCTTGCAGATTTAAAACAAACCATGTTCAGAGGTGATAAAAATTATTTTGTAACGTTTATAGGTAATTTTTCTAGATACATCAAAGTGTATTTAATTAAACATAAGGGCGAAGCTTTTGACATGTTCTTAACTTATAAAGTGGAAGTAGAAAATCAATTGAATAAGAGAATTAAAAGAATTAGATAGATAGAGGTGGTGAATATGTTTTCTTTAATAATTATTATGTTAAAGAATGTATTATTCGTGAAGTAACCCCATCGTATTCACCTGAATCTAATGGAATAGCTGAAAGGAAAAATAGGACTCTTAAAGAAATGATGAATATCATGTTTATTAGTTCTAATGCTCCTGATAATCTGTAAGATGAATCTCTGCTTATCACGTGTTTTTTGCAAAATAGGATACCACATAAGAAAATTGGTAAAACATCCTATGAGTTGTTGAAAGGTTATCAACCTAATCTGAAATATCTAAGAGTGTGGGGGGTTTTTAGCTAAAGTAATGTTACCTGATCTTAAGAAAAGGAAAATAGGTTCTAAAACATCTTATTGCATGTTCTTAGGATATGCGGAACATAGTGTTGCATATAGTTTTCTAGTTCTTAATAGTGATATAATTAAATGTAACACTATAGTAGAGACGAAAAATGTTGATTTTCTTTTAACATGTCTTTCCTTTAATGAGTAGTGGTACATTTAAACAACCTATAGATAGTTCTAGTAATGCCCTAAGTGAGGATGTTAGGAAAAGTAAAAGACATAGAAAGAAAACTTCATTTGGAGATGATTTTTACACTTATCTAGTTGAAAATGATCCCATAAGTTTCTTAGAAGCTACTAGTGCTCCTGGTGTTAAACATTGGGATAAGGCTATTAAGACTGAGCTTGATTCAATTAAGAAAAATAATATGTAGACCTTAGTAGATCTGCTTAAAGGAGCAAAACCCATTGGTTGTAAGTGGATCTTTAAGAAGAAGTACCATCCTTATGGATCAATAGAGAAATATAAGGCAAGATTAGTTGTTAAATGTTTTATTCAAAAATATAACATAGATTACTTTGATACTTTTGCCCCTATTACTAGGATTTCCTCTATCCGTGTGTTTCCAGCCCTAGCATCTATCCATAAGTTAATAATTCACCAAATGGATGTTAAAACAACCTTTTTTAATGGTGAACTAGAATAAGAAATTTATATGACTCAACCTGAAGGATGTGTAGTTCAGGTCAAAAGGAAAAAGTATGCAAACTTTTAAAATCTTTGTATGGTTTAAAACAAAAACCAAAACAATGACATGAAAAACTTGATAATGTCTTACTTTTTTAAGGTTTTTCTACCAATGATGTTGATAAATGTGTGTATTCTAGATCTGAAAATGGTAAATGTGTCATTATATGTTTATATGTGGATGACATGCAAATTTTTGGTACATGTCATGATATTGTTTTTAAAACAAAACTATTTCTTGGATCTAAGTTTGAGATGAAAGACATGGGTGAAGCAAGTGCAATTCTAGGAGTTAAAATTATAAGGTAAATAGTATATTACTATCCCAAGAAAATACACTGTGAAACTTCTTAAGAAGTTTGGTTACTATGACTTTAAGTCAGTGAGGACCCCTTATGATGCTAACTCTAAATTAAAGAAGAACATATGAGAATTTATTTCTCAAACTCAATATGCCAAGATAATTGGGAGCTTATTGCATTTATTGAGTTTTTTTAGACCAAATATTGCTTATGCAATAGGTAGACTGAGTAGATACACTCAATGTCCTAGTCAGGATCATTGGCATGTGCTTGTGAGACTCATGAAATACTTGAGAGGTATAATGAATTATGCCATTGAGTATAGTGGATTTCCCATTGTGCTAGAAGGGTATAATGATGCTAACTGGATCTCTGATTCAGATGAGATAAAACTCACTAGTGGTTATGTATTTACACTTGGGGGTGGTGCAGTTACATGGAGATCAGCCAGGAAAATTATTATTGCAAGATCAACAATGAAATCTGAGTTTGTTGCTCTTGAGATGGCTGGTAGTGAAATTGAGTGGTTGAAAAAATTCTTAGCAAACATTCTGTTAGGAATGAAACCAACCTCATCTGTATCAATGCATTGTGATTGCCAATCGGCAATAGCTATAGCTAAAAGTAAAACAATGGAAAAAACAGACATATACAATTGAAACATAATTTGGCGAAACAGTTATTAAAGAGTGGAATGATTTTTATTGACTATGTCAAATCAGAATGGAATTTGGCAGATCCTCTGACAAAACCCTAGGAAGAAAACTGGTTTTAGAAACATCGAGGGGAATGGGACTTAAGCCACTCGCAAACAAACAAGTGATGGGGACCCAACCTTTGTGATTGGAGATCCCACGAATAAAGTTCATATAGGTAAAAACAAGTCACTTGTTAGTTCTGCTAGCACTAATATTGATTTAAAATCAATTTTGTCTATTCTTATGGTGTGTGAAAGTGCTAGATACTGCATTATTGAGAGGATAACTTTATGGTTAAAATTTTGAGTTAAAAGAGTTTTAATGATTAACAAAGTTTTAATGTTTTTCATATCCCTTATGGTGGTGTATGATTTGCAGCATACACTTGATGAAATCATCTATATAAGTGTCAAGTGGGGCTGCTTGCATGAGATCTTGGTGAGATCTTTAATGTTTTTCATATCCCTTAAGGGTGGTGTATGATTTGCTGCATACACTTGATGAAATCACCTATATAAGTGTCAAGTGGGGCCGCTTACATGAGATCTTGGTGAGAACTCTATAGCAGTCATGAATACCGGGCATGTGCATGACCTAGTAAGCGCAACACAACGATAACAGCAAGTAATGTGGGGGTGTATTGTGATTGATAAACCTCTAACACATACTAAGTGTCTTGGTTCATATAGCTTGTTATACCAACTACACTATGTGTTAAGTTCATCAATCTAAGATTGATTCATATAGCTTGATATATCAACTCTGGTGCATTACATCTTAAATGAACCCATAATCTTCTTTTTCCTTCCTTATCTCTATGTTTTATCTTTTGCAATATATGGGGGATTGTTGTAAAACTGTATGATGAACAAATATTCCAAAACAAAAAACAGAGTATGAGCAAAAAAAAATCTAACTTTTTTTCGATGCTTCTGTTGGAGGAGATCTCGGAAGTGCAGCGGAAACTGGTTCCGAGTTTGATGCGCAATTGTTGCCCTCTCCACCAGGATCATGGCCACACGACTGGAAAAGTTCACGCCTCAACACTGCTGGTCTTTCGAAAGATTAAAGAATATTGCAACATTTGAGAAGCTTAAACATTCAATGCGATTTGTGAAGGTGCAACAACTTTGGTTTTAGTTGCGAAAATGCAACAATTTTCTTGATTCCTCCCTATATAAAGAGAGATTTCATCCGCTTCAGAAACACATCTCCTCACTGCCTCTTCATTTTCCGCAGCCACACTCACACTTCCTCACACATTTTCATCTTCCTCTCTTTCTCTCTCTTCATTTATTCTTTTCTTTTATTATAAATACTTTTATGGATTTATTGGGTTTTTACTCTTTTAAGAGTAACTTGCTACTTCTGATCTTCGAAATTTTTTGAAAAGTTCCTGTTGTATCCTAGGAGATTTACGCAATACATCGCGGATAAGTTCTTACAATGATCACTCACACCTTATAAAATCAATTTTGTTTGTGTTTTAACAACCTTATTTACTACAAATATTATATATGGTCGAGTCATAGTGCAGCAATTATGGCTACACTAGAGTATATTGCAACCACACACACAAGCATGCAAATTCCATAACTCTGTTGCACTGGTTTAGGACATTATGATATAACTATAATGCAAAGGGAGAAAAACTTGATCATCTCTTCAATTTTTTCTCCATATCATAGTAATTCATGCTTACAAATGTCTCTAAAATTCTCAATCACTTAAAACCCCTTCTTATTGTAGTGCAGAAAACACATAGACTGCGAAGAACATAACATGCTAATGTATATGCAGCAGTTGTACCATTAACATACACCCATCCAAATCTGCCTTATACACATCGCTCTTCTACCAATATCCTAAGTCTTCACTAACATGTTCCTATATACTATTTGTAGTCCTCCAAGGTTCTTCCATATTTTGCCCAACCAACAACAATGATATTAGATGAATATCTTTAGCAAAATAAATACTAGCCCTTGCTATATCCTGCAGAAACAATGAGCACAACACCATTACATACACTACCTTACATATATTCCACTTACTTTATCTAACCAAGAATAACATATATTCCAAATTGTATCCACCTTATAGCATGATAATAAGATATGGGTTATAAATTCCTCAACTTCCAAACACGATCAAGTCTTGTAGAAAAACGTATATTCCTTTTCTTGAGATTATTTACAGTTGGGAGCTTATTTATCATATCCAAATTCAAATATTATCCTATTTTAGGAACAACAAAAATATATGTTTAACCCAATAATTACCAATCTTGAAATATATCTTTCAAACTAATAATGAAGTTATATGACTATAAAAAATATGGACGTATCTAATTATAGATTAAATTTTTATAATATACTTTCTTTGATCTACTATTTCTATGTTATATTGAAGCTTTTCTCCAAGTATAAAATTTGCATAAATAAACAAATTCTTTTAAAATTGATTTCTCTATAAAATGTTATTTTTCATATTTTATAAATCTGTCAATATTTTTTTTTATATATATTATCAATTTGTTAGATGCGTAACGAAGTGCTTGTGTCTAAAAAATATATTGTTTTACAATAAATCTTTACAAAATATCAAGGGAAAACGTGCCTAGATAGACCCATGTTTTAAGAATTTCAGGTACACATCATATATTAATAAGCATTAAGCTAATTTAAACTTAACAGCCGAGTTTAAGATAATTCTGGCGACATTAATCCTAGACCACAATACTTAAGACGTGTACTATTCTGTGATGAAAAATAAAAAACAAATCATCTTCACCCTGAAAGAATTCGCATCCTTAAAAGTTAAAAGCTTGATCAACTTATCAGTCTATGGATTTCTATCAAGAGATGCAAAACTGAGTCTACAAGTGTTCTCTCCTGCTAGTGTTTATCTTATGCTTCATTATACTTGGTTCGACAATACTATGCTGTTGGGTACAGCACTAAAATAAAATGAAAAGAATTTGTCAACTAAAACTTTAATAATCATGACTGAGTACATAAGTAAAATTTTATATCCAGCAGAAAAAAAAACCTTTCTAAACTAAAAACCAATTTTAAAACTGTATACAATCTTTCATATTATCTTCTCTGAAAGCTAGATTGTAGCATATTTAGATTCTGCTTTATCTTTTTTCATGTTTTCTTCATTTGCTTCACGAACTTATAAAAGACCTTATCCAAATAAAATAAAATTTTAAAGTGAGAGCAGAATCCCTAGACAAAAATTGTGCTGGAAGTTGGAACAGGGTTAAGGAATAATAATAGAGACGTCTACTTCTATAGTAACATAGTGACTACAAATCAGTTTGAAATGACAACAACCAAACTTGCAAGATTCAATTTCCATACAAAAGTCACGGAAGAGCTTTCCTCCAGGAAGAAACTGGTCAGAAATTGCTACTTGTTTAGACGTAGTGTCAATGCACGTAGGTGTATTTTCCACCCCCAAACTGTTGGCCAGTGTCAACTTCTTGAATCCGTATAAACTCCCAACTACCTGTTATGTCAAACACTAATCAGAAGCTTGAAACATTCATCACAAGACAAACACACAAGAAATATCAAGATTGTAAGATGTTATTATTATTGCATCAGAAAACACTTGTATTGAGTAAGTCACAGAAATGCTACCAAAATCCTCTCTTTCAGGTATGAATGAAGCTTAAAATCCACGAGGCCGCCTGGGCTTGGAATCAGCTAATGCGACTCGTATAGCTCTGCCATTCAAGTCCTGCCACCAATATCAAATAAACAGAGTCTTGGGTTTAAATATGCAACTGAAGATTATCCAATGATAAAAAGATTTAGTTATTTAACCCACTTATTATTAAGATGAACCTCGTTGACATGTAACTATACAAATTCATAAAACACTTTTGGGCATAGCAGAGATATTTGCCTGAATTCCAAAATGCATGCAGGAAGATTAACTTCTTTGAAATGCTTCTTATCTAAAAATATTTCACACACCCATTTTCAGAATTAGGATGCTTACCACACCATCCAAGGACTGAATTGCACTGCTGACCTCATCTGCACTACTGTAAGTAACAAATCCAAAGCCTCTTGATCGTCCACTGTCCCTGTCATAGATTACTCTTGCTTCCAGGACCTTTCCGTATTCCCCAAAGAATGACTCCAGTGTTCCATTGTCAACACCCCAAGCAAGATTACTTACATGGACTTTGTTTTCACTATCTGAAAAATCACCACCACCACCTCTGGGGGGAGAACTTCTAAAACGAGAGGTACTCTCATTCCGAGCCGGAGGTGGCCCAGCATTCACTTTCAAGGCCCTTCCATCCAGTTCCTATGAATTTCCAAAAGATTCATTCCTTACAACATATGATAAAGAGTTGAACAGACATACATGGCAATCACATTTTAAAAATTTATCCACATTTCGCATCAGACAAATTCAATCTCTAACAACACTGTTCAATATTGATGTAAGTCACCTTAACTACTAGCTTGTTGGATTGCAAGCAAATTGCTTTTTGTATCAACCAAGATATTGTTTTCAAGTGTAATCACCAAAATCAGAACCAAATCAATAAAACTAATTTTAAGTGAACTTTCTTAGCCCAGGGTAAATAAAGTTGAATGTGGGCATGAGACCCACAAAGAGTGTGTCTGGCTTGTTTCACAGTGTAAGTGTAAAATTGTTTACGAACCTATTCGGATAAAATCTTTTAGATGACAAAAATAAGGAAAATGAAATCATTTCTTCAGTATTTCCCTTTTTTCTAGACGTGTTTATGGAAAATGTTAGTTTTATTGGTATGTTAAAAATTTCACTCAGTTTTACATCATACTTGCTTTCAAAGTAACATTCAACATCTCAATCAATTTAAATAAAACCCATTTTGAAAACAGTCCCCCAAACACACTACATTTTCAAAACGAAATCCAATACACCTCAAAAGCAACTCCACCAAAATAATTCTTCTTCCAAACATAACCGCAGACACAAATCAATTTTATCAACCACATTTCTCACAACACAAACTATCTAAAAAGAACCAAACAAACACCAAATAAAAGCAAGACCTTCAAACACTATAAATCTTCATGAACAACCAAACTATAAACTCACATATCCATTGAACTGCTGAACAGCCGCTTCAACCTCCTCAACCGAAGACATGGTCACAAACCCAAATCCTCTGCTTCTCCCGGTCGTCTTATCATAAATCACCTGCCAAAAAACAAAAAAACAAGCCACAATTTCAATTCTGCCCAAAGGGCTTCCAAGAAACCTCTCAAAAACAAAACTTGCAGTAAAACAAAAACATTACCTCAACCACCTCCACATTCCCAGCATTCTCGAAGATCTCGGCGAGCTGCGCGCTGTCTACGCTGAAGGGAAGGTTTCCGACAAAGAGCTTAAGGTCGGGGGAGAAGCTCTGGCCGGAGCTGAAGGTGCCCTCTTCCTGGTCGTACTCGGAGGAGACAGCGACGCGGGGAAGGAAGCGCGAGGAGAGGGATAAGGTGGGTTTTAGGAAAACGTTAGAAATGGAGATGGGTTTGGTATTAGGGGTGAGGGAGAGAGAGGAGGAGAAACATTTTGGAGAAGATGCAGGGTAGCGTGTTCGGAGAGTGAGAGTGGGGAGTGCAAGAGAAGCTGCAGAGGTAGACATGATAAGAGATAAGGTTTGGGAGAAAGAGGAAGAAGAGGTAGGGTTTATGGAGGTAGAGGAGATTTTGGATGAGTGAAAAGAGTGTGATATTTATGGGCAACAAAGAAGAGAGCATGGTGATAAGGTTTATTCATCATCCATTTACTAATTTATCCTTGCTTTTTCTCACACAGATATTTTCTTCATCAATTTTTAAATTTTTTATCCTTCTAATCGACGTGGCCATGGTAACGTTCAGATATTTTTGGAATGGGTTAAATGAGTCTGAAGAGATATTCAGAGACTTATTGGGCTTGGGTTAAATTTTAGAGTGGCATGAGTTGGGCCCAAATCCTAGTAATTGAATAATTGATCCATTAACATTCAAGTGGAAGTGTGTGTTATGTTGTGTTTTGTTGGTTTCTTCCAAGTAGGACCAAACCAAAGCTGGATTTGTTCCTTTTGGTTGGCAAGTGGATTTGGTCACAAATTCATTTTGTGAAGACACATCAATGGACCCCATGTGCCCTTGTCCCATACTCACTATTGTCTTTTCCACAATTACATAACTTCTCTTTTCTTCATTCACTTCTTTCTTTCCTCTCATAAACTCAATGCATGTATCCTTAACTTTCCATGCTTATTTTTAATTAGTTGTGAATAAATTCATATCTACACCCCACTTATGTTATAATAGATCTTTTAATTATTATAAAACCTTCAACCTTTCATAATTAAATATCTACAAACCATGATATTGTTTTAGTAAACAAGTTATTCAACCTTCCAAAACCTACTTATATAAATAAGATTTATTCTTATATATTATAATTAAATTATATTTTTAAAGAATAAAGGATCTACATCCCTTTTTACTCAACTATTTACAACTATTTGTAATATCTTCAATACAATGCTATTAAAATTTTCTTAATAACAACTTTTATAATAGAATACAATCATCTTCAAATGAAAACAATGTTATAAATTAATAGTATAGTTCAAATTTTAAAAGATTAAATATTTGGAACTATTACTATTAATTTTAGAATAGTAGTTACCTAAATTTTTAACTTTATTTCTCAAAATTCTAAACCCTAAATCATTTACTGGTAAAAAATGTCAAACTCATTGTTGATTAGGGTATGGGCCGAACGAGTCGATTTGCGATCAGATAAGAAAAATACAATATTGACTGTTTATTTTTAACCAATTGGTTGTTTCCATTTAACCTGCAGCCCGTGTGGGCCAAATGCGAGATGGGGCGGGGCGGTCCGCATAACTTGCATATAATAAAATTCTAGAAATTTCTTTCTGTACCACCATAATCTTTTCATGCAACCTCATACTCTCAAAATTTCCAAAATTATCCATCCTAGAAGGATAATTTGAACATTTTTGAAGTATGGGGTGTAGGGAGAAGCTTCTCTCAATCTCAATTCATAACACCTTCAAAAAAATTCGATAAGACTTAATGATTTTCTTATATTTAATAGTATTTTTGTCTTTCTGAAATGCATAGATTGTTTAGGTTTCAAAAATACTCATCCAATATAATAATCATACCTAACTTTTTTTTTATAATAAAATTTAATTATAATATTATATATATATATATTATAGATATTATTTTATACTATTTTTTAATTAAAATAATAATTATGTATCTAAATATATTATTTTAAAAAATTACATATTTAATAAAATATTTTATTAGTATAATTAAAATTCAAATTTTATTGAAAATCACAACATTCCAATAACTTTTTACTACCAATCTTATTACACATATATGGTACGAATAATATTATGAAACAATTTATCTAATTAATTTAAATTAAAAAATAATTAATTTAATAAAAAAATTTATTAAAAAGTTATATTTTAATTTTTTTCCATTAATTTTAAAATAAACATTTTGTATACAAACTGGCCCACAATCTCCTAAATCAACTCGTATAGAGTAGGAAACAATAAAATCAACACATTTTATATATGAGATATCAACACCAATCTATATCTTATGGACAAAAAATGAGACGCAACGAAATCCTCATTATCATCCTAACCCTCGTCTTCCTAGTACTGATAAATTAACAGCGTTAATACTTAAAAAAGTAAAAAATGTTTTCAAGAAGTTTGTTTATATTAAACTAGATTAACATCATAAGATCATCATAAGATCGTAAGGGATATAATAATGAGCTTGGACATAAGTAATTTTTTTAAAATAGAGAGAGACATTTTTTTAAGTACAATTTACCGCCAATTATTTTAGACTAATAAGAACATTAGAATGAAAATGAAATATTATTAAATAAAAAAAAGAAGCGCAATAATTGTAGCTTCAAATTCATAAAAATATTATCATCTGGTTGAAGAAAAGATTCCCTCAATATTATATACGTTCTATGATAAATAGAATATGCATGTGATGAATTGCTTAGCAATCTTATAACTACTTTTTTCATGATCATTATTATTATTATTATTATTATTATTATTATTATTATTATTATTATTATTATTATTATTATTATTATTATATTGTAACAGGAAGTGCTTCAATGATTAAGTTGACTTTAACTGATGCCACCATGTTGGCTTGTAGACTCAGAAAGAAAATGGTGAACCCTTTCGCAATCATATACATGTACATGAAGCTAAAGAACTTGATAATCACGTTTCTTGACTCCAAGACTCATTATACTCAGAATTAGGGTTTTAAAATTAAGATTTAGGGTTAAGAATAAAATTAAAATTACAACTTTTAAAAAATTATAAGATTAAAATTGTAAAATAAAAAATTGAAAGGCCAATTATAAAACATATTTAAAAATACTATGTAACCTAATTATTGTATTTTGGAACTTACATTGAACCATGTACTACTTCATAAGATTGAGGCCAAACAGACTTTGCTACTTCTATTAAATAGTAATTTATTTTTCTTAACTTAATATTATTATATATGTTGAAAACATGCTAAGTTATCTTTATTGGCTGAATAATACTACAAATTTCGTCTTCAGACCCCTGTTGTTGGGCATCTAAAAGAAAAGGTGCAGTGGTCAAATATATTATAAGCTTGTGCACTCTTTCTGTTATGCCCTGCTTCTTAAGTATGAAGAAAGTGCTACGTCAAATAAATTTAAGATAAGTTTTAAAAGACAGTGAGAGCATTTTAATTCTATATATCTCACCGGAAACTATGCATTCATAATCGGTTTTTGGATATGATTATTCAACATGTATACTACCTTATGTTATCACATATACTTCAAATATTTTTCAGCTTCTTTAATGATTTTATGATTGGATATTAGTTGACTTTTGCATAAACCAGCGTTTAGTCTATTTATTTGGTGCCTACTCTATACAGATATTTAGATATTTACGGTTGCGAAAATACTGATAAAATATATTACTTGTATTTTTCTTTTTTTTTGGCTAAATATGAGCTTTTTATGTTTGGGCTACCTAACACGATTTTATTTTCTCCTTTTTATACATACCTCTATCTCTTGTAATACTACTGAATACACAATAATATTTTTACTTCACTTTGCATTTCTTTCACGCTTCTTCATTTTCCTTCTTTGTTCTCACCACTGTTAGGGTTTTCTACTGGTTTCTCTGTTCTTCTCCTTCAATTGGGTTGCTTATCTTTTTCATCTTCCTCTTGCTTTCGCAAGATCAACACCTACTCTGTTATGGTATCAGAGTCTTCCTTTGAAGAGTGCTGTTGCGCGCTCTGCTTTCTTTCTTTTCTTCATCTTTGTGACTTTTCCTGTAACTTATGTTCTTTTCTTGTTCTTTCTTTCAGCAAAATGGCGGAAGAACGAACAACAAGATCAACTACGACAGAACCCTTTACAAATAGCTACCTCTGTCTTCACCATGGTGAAAACCCTCCGGCTTTACTAGTTTTGCCGGTTCTCGACTCGACAAATTATCATTCATGGAGTAGGTCCATCATAACGATGCTAAGTGCAAATAATAAAGTGGAATTTGTGTTGGGTACCCATCCCTGCCCACCAACGAGCGATCCCACCTATTCGGCGTGGATCAAATGCAACAACATGGTTGTGTTATGGTTAGTACATTTAGTATCTCTTCCAATTAGACAAAGTGTAATTTGGATGGATGTTTCTATTGATGTTTGGAACGATTTGAAAACAATATATTCTCAAGGTGACCTCTCTAGGATTTCCTATTTGTAATTAGAGGCATCTTCTTTAAGTCGGAATGATTTGTCAGTGACCGATTATTTTACAAAACTCAGAATTATTTGGGATGAGCTTGATATTTTTCGACCTAACCTTGTATGTGTTTGTCAACATGAGTGTTCATGTTTTGTAGCTTCTATTATTAGTAAAGAAAATGTGAGGATCAAGCCACGCAGGTTCTTCGAGGGCTTAATGATCAATTTAGCAACATTTAGTCCCACGTGCTCCTTATGGAACTAATTCCGCCTATTTCAAAAAAAATTCTCTCTTGTGACTCAGGAAGAACGTCAATTCGCAAGTAATTTTTTATTACAAATATTAATCATGCTAGTGCGAATCATAATTCTGTTGTTACATGTTCTTTTTGTGGTAAATTGGGTCATACTGAGAACGTCTGTTCTAGAAAAGTGGGTTTTCCAAATCAAGAAAATAAGAATTTTAGATTTAGCAGCAATAGAAAAGTTTGTACTCATTGTGGTAGGAATGGACACACCATAGATATATGTTACAAGAAACATGGTTTCCCTCCTGGTTATAATGTTCCTAATAATAGGACTACTCCTTTAATTAATGATTTTTTAATTGATGATATTTCCTCTCAAAATTGTCAACAAGAACAGGGAAATGGAGACATGCACTCTGTCTTCACAACTCAACAATGTCAAGTCTTATCTGCCTTGATCAAGCAAAATGCATCAAATAATGTCGTGAGTCAGCCTCTTGTGCAAGTAAATCAAGTGAGCTCTTTTACTATTGATGTCAATCACAAGGATTCTCCAACTGGTAATGCTACTATTTCAAATCTTTATACTACCATTAAAGGCTCTTGAATATTAGATTCAGGAGCAACTGATCATCTATGCACCTATTTGTTTGATTTTACATCATATAAAAGCATTAAGCTCGTTCTTATTAAGTTTTCCAAATGGACATCGTTTTTACACTAGTTATTTTGGAACTATTGCATATTTTATCTAACCAATGTCTTATATGTGCATGAATTCACTTTTAATCTGGTTTCTACTTCTAAACTTGCTTCAAATATAAACTGACACTTGATATTCTCATCTAAGAATTGTGTGATACAGGACAATCTAACAAAAGAGAAGATTAGTACAGTTGAGGCCAAAGATGGCTTGTATGTTTTTCATGCTTCTATTTTTCAAATACATGTCACAAACATATTTGTTCCTTCTTTACATTTTGTTTTGAAGGATACTAATGTGTGGCACAATAGACTGAGACATCTTTCTGATGAAAGATTGCATGTATTAAGATCTTGATACTCATTTATTTATGTTTAAAAACCATGTGTTGTGTGATACTTGTCATAAAGCTAAGCAAAAAAAACTTCCTTTTGTTTTAAGTGATTCCACTACTTCTAAATTTTTTGAGAATTTACATATGGATATTTGGGGTCCCTGCTCTATTATTTCTGTGCATGGTTTTTGGTATTTTTTAACTATTGTGGATGATTTTTCTCGCTATACTTGGATGATTCATATGCGCACAAAATCTGAAGTCAAAACTCATATAGCTAGTTTTTTTTATCTTATGTTGAAAACCATTTTCAAACCACTGTCAAAATTATACGTTCTGATAATGGGGCTGAATTTGCTATGACAAATTTGTTTTCTTCAAAAGGCATTATTCATCAAAAAACTTGTATAGAAACACCAGAACAAAATGGTATTGTAGAACACAAACATCAACATATTCTTAATGTAACGCGTGTTTTGCTTTTCCAAGCTAATTTACCTTTTATTTTTTGGAATTTTGTTGTTTTACATGTTGTTTTTCTTATCAACTGCATTCCCACTCATTTGCTACAAAACATGACCCTTATTGAAAAATTAAATGGTACCTTGTATGATATTTCATCTTTACATGTTTTTGGTTGTCTTTGCTACTCTAGCACTATTACTTCTCATAGAAAGAAATTAGATGATAGGGTTGTATCTGCCATTTTTCTTGGCTTTCAACCACACATTAAAGGTTATCTTTTTCTTAACCTTAAAAATCATAAAATTGAGATCTCAAGTCATACTATTTTTTATGAAAATTACTTTCCATATAAAATGAAAGATGATGATAATGTGAGTCCCAACAATTTATCTTTGCCTGTTCCTCAATCTTATAATTCCACCAATGATTTTTTCTCTAACAATCACAATACTGCCACTGAGACCATGATTCCCGCTGAAAATACGAGTCATAGTTCGCCGAGGAGGTCCACTCGGGTTAGGAGAGCCCCAACCTACCTTGAAGAATTCCATACCGACTTGCCATCTGCATATACTGTAAGTTCCAAATACCCTATTAATAATTTTATGTCCTATCATGTTTTATCTTTTAATTTTAAACACACTATTGCTTTTTTTTTTCTTCTTCCATTGAACCCCACAATTATGAGGATGCTTCAAAAATAGATTGCTGGAAAGAAGCAATGGCAAATGAACTTGTTACTCTCTCTGCCAACAACACATGGACACTAGTACTTCTCCCCTCAGGAAAGAAAGTCATTGGGTGTCACTGGGTGTACAAGATATAGCACATACCAGACGACACAATTGATCGCTACAAGGCATACTAGAAATAATTATGAGGAAATCACTCACATCATCACATTGCTCCATCAACACTTTAAGATAAAAAATATGGGTGATCTAACCTTCTTTCTGGGATTAGAAGTAGCCCGAAGCAGCGCTGATATTCACCTCTCACAACAAAAGTGCACCTGTCCCAACACCCATGGTCCATTCTTCGCAACTTTCAAGAACTCAAGGTGTTCCCCTAGCTGCTGTAGAGTCCTCCTCATACCGTCGCCTGATAGGAAGACTCATCTATTTGACAACCACTAGACCAGACATTGCCTTCAGCGTGAAAAAACTAAGTCACTTTGTTTCAGCTCCTACAACACCTCATCGTCAAGCAGTTTTTCACATTCTTCGATATCTCAAGAATGCACTTGGCCATGGTCTTTTTCTATCAGCAACAAGCACTCTTCAACTCAAAGCATACAATGATTCAGATTGGGCCACCTAACCTGAGATAAGAAAGTTTGTAACCGGCTTCTCCATTTATCTTGTGAATCACTCATTTCCTGAAAATCCAAGAAGCAATAGATGATCTCCAAAAGCTCTTCCGAAGTCGAGTATAGAGCACTAGTTGCCCCCACATGTGAGATCCAATGGCTTACCTATTTGCTACAAGACATCCATATTCATTCCACCCAACTTGCCACCCTCTACTGTGACAACTAGTCCGCAATACAGATTGCATCCAATCAAGTTTTTCACGAAAGGATCAAACACATAGAGATAGATTGCTACCTTGTCCGAGACAAACTCAATGTTGGACTGATAAAAATAATCCACATCTCTTCCTCCATGCAAACTGTTGACATCCTCACTAAGCTTAGGGGGGGGGGGGGGGG
>Ga0123342_1006611_pt1 | contig 15948 bp, 10 predicted proteins | sample Turbeawhitnodule_FD_89960 | JGI IMG/M metagenome (GOLD analysis project Ga0123342, IMG submission 89960) | Root nodule microbial communities of legume samples collected from Mexico - Turtle bean Mexico white nodule | ecosystem: Host-associated > Plants > Roots > Nodule | place: Mexico: Nepantla... | reverse complement strand
TTTTCTCTCTTTCTTTCTGTCCTTTTTTTTCTTTGTTTTTTGTTTGTTTGTTGTAAGTTGGTGGTGCGGGTGGGGGGGGGGGGTGGGGGGGGGGGGGGGGGGGGGGGGGGGGGGGGGGGTCTCTATTGAGTTGGTGATGTGATGAATTTCGAGACCTTCATAAAACTCGATTAGACCTCGGTCAATAACTATTGTCCATTATTGGTGATTATTGAATGAGGTATATCATATCGACATCTGATATACTTCCATACAAATCTCTAGGCATTTTTTGTCGAGATGGAAGTCAGGGGTTTTGTCTCAATCCATTCGGTGAAATAGTCAATTCCTACCAACAAAAAACTTACATTGTCTTTTGTTGAGAGGAAAAAACCCTACTATGTTCATTCCCCATGTTTAAAGGGTCATGGGAAAGTGATGTGGTGTAGTGTCTCGAGCTTAAAGTGTACCAGATTTTTGTGCTCCTGACACTTTATGCACTTGTTCACATACTTGGCACAATCGTTTTGAATAGTAGGTTAGTAGTAGTTTGCTCAAAGGACTTTGGTTGATATAGTTTTTCCTACAGATTACAAATTGCATACTCCTCGTTCTTACTCTTCCAATACGTAATTGGCTTAGCCTTTCCTCACACATTTTAGTAGGGACCGATAATAACTTCTTTTGAATAGGTCGTGGCCAATAAGCATATATCAGGCGCACTTCTATCTTATCAAATTTTCCTTGAGTTCGATGCATGTGCCATCTACCAAGACTTATTGTATGAAGGTCATCTCAAGAGGTTGAGAAGCATTCAACTTGGTCTATGTTTGGTACCACAATCGTTTGTTAGATGATTGATTGGTGGTGACTCTTCTTCTTGGTGTTCACCAATTTCGATAGTAAGTAGGCAAATATATCTTTGCATTGGGGGCTCTAATGGAATCTAGAGTCATTTTTTAGTAGTTGAATGAATGATTTTGTCTTCGCAAGAAGTTTTGATAAAAACCAAGATAGTATAAAGAGTATTTCCATGAGTCTTTTCACCTCCTTCATGTTTTTGGGGATTATCATCTTAGTGATAGTTCGACATTTGTCGGAATTAGTGTTTGTGTCTTTATGATTGAGCATGAAACCAGGGAATTTTCCTCTCTCCACCCTACATACACACTTATTGGGATTCAATCTAATGTTATTTTAAGCACAACGAACTCTTTACCGAGATCCTCCACATGCAAGATTTAGACTTAACAACCATGTCATCCACATATACTTTGACATTTTGTTCAATAAGGCCCTTGAAGACCATGTTCATTACTTTTTGGTAAATTACTTTGGCATTCTTAAGGTCAAAGGGCATGACCTCGTAAAAGTAATTCACATCATCCATCATAAAAGTCATATTCTCCTTGTCTCTTTGATACATGCAAATCTAATTATATTGGGAGTGTGTGTTAAGAAAGCTTAAAATATTTTGCTTGATCGCCCCATCGACAAGTCAGTGTATGCTCGATAAAGCATAATCGTCATTTCAACAAACCTTGTTAAGGTTGGTATAATTCATGCACATTATCCATTTGTCATTTGTTTTATTTACCATGAGTACACTTGTGAGTCACGTTGTGTATTGAGATTCTCGGATGAATCTAACTTTGAGTAAATTCTTGGTTTCAGCCTTAGCTACACTCAAAGTCTCTTATTCCAAGTTTATCTTCTTTTGGGATACCGACCTAGCTTATTTGTAGACTAGGAGTTTATGTATAATAATGTTAGAGTTGACTCTCGGCATGTCAACCACTATCCAAGTGAATAGGTTGGTGTTTTTGGTAAGGGCTTGATGCATATTCTCGGCATCTTTCTTGATTAGCAAAGTCCCGATTTGGGTACACTAGTTCTCGTCCATAACTATAACGGAGTAGTGTCCTCTCTAGGTTCCACTCAAACATCATTTATCCTTATATTAAGATTGGTTAAAGCAATAATATGGTCCATTCATGGACTTTGTTGATCTCGATAGACCAAATCATCTCAATACGACTATGATGGCTCAATTTTTAAGCTAGTCGCGTAACATATTGTCATCATTCTCTTGTCCACGTGTATCGTGATGATATCACCCGATGTTAAAGGAAATTCCATTGCCAAATGTGGGGTAAAGACTATCGCCCCCATCCGGTTAAGGGAGGACCTCCCTCAAAGGATGTTGTATGTTGTGCTAGCGTCGACTAGGAGGTATCGTATCTCGATGGTTCAACTTTGTAGTCCTCCCTCCCTAAACTTTGTATAAAGGTTTATGTATCCCCTTGTGTCAACTCGTTCACCGGAGAATCCTACGATTTGATCATCATAGGGTTGAATCTCGATCTTGAGTATTTGAAGCTTTTAAAGATCTTCCAATATAGCATGTCTACCAAACTTTTCTAGTCAATCAGTGTTTCCATTATGACGAAGTTTTCTATTTCAATAGTAATAACCATATGGGGTAGTTCGACGTAGGGTGAATGACCTGAAAGTCGAGATCAATGAAGGTGACAAAGACATCCTTCGCCGAAGTGGACTCCACTGTGCTTATCGATTGTACAACACAAAGATATCACTTTCTTATTGTGATTGATGCTTCTCCCTCGGCGAAACCTCCAACTATTATATTAATGACTCCCTTGAGGGGAGTTTCCATAGTTTTCCATTCTCGGTCAGTGTCAACACTTTGGATCGATCTTGGTCTGTCAATATCATTTCAACAATAATCTACTATGGTGTCTCCTTTGTCATAGTCTCGATGAGATCGTTCCTCTCTTCATCCGGGTGAGTGAGGTACAAAGTGACAACCATGTTGTCTGACGAACCTTCATAGTGTCCTGCCTGGATTTTTAATCTTATCCTTCAATGTTAAACACCCCTTGGTTGTGTGGCTAAAATTGTGGTTTGTATTGACATTTCATGGCATTCACACCTTACGACGTTTTGGAATGTGGTCAACACTTAGAACCTCTTCTAGAATCCAACTATTGTCTATGTTTAACAAGGTGTACCGGGAGAATCTAGGCAATCGATTTTCCTTGGGTTTGTTTGATGGTTAAGGTATGTTCGATCTCTCATTTTCCTTGGGCTTCTTGGACTCGATCTTAACTTTAAAACTCATGGAGTTCTTCTATTTGCATGCAATTTGTTGCTCTTAGCCTTAACTCATCTAGGTCGACAATTGGTTTCTTGCACAAACTATCTGTGAAGGGTCTTGGTTTTAGTGTTGTCACCATATGATGGAGGGCCACCTCCGGGATGAGGCTTCATATATTCAAAACGAGTTCCTAAACCTCTCTATGAAGAGCCTTAATGACTCTCCCTTCTCATGTCGGATGTTGACAACGAAGATCAACATCAAATGGTGTGACCAACTCGTTGCGAACTACGTTATGAACTTGGCTACTAAGGTTTCAAGCCAGTCGATAGAAAATGGTGGAAGATAAGTAAGCCAGTTTAATGTTTCCCATTTAAAGATGTAGGGAAAATGTGACAGAGTACTTGGGCATCCAAAGTGTAAAGTCCAATGTGGGTCACATACACATCAACATTTTCATCGGGGTTGGTTGTGTTGTCAAATTGGTCAATACTTAAATTTTCCAACTAGAGTGAGTTCGACTTTCATTATTCTGTCAACAAAAGGGTGTTGTCGAGCAATTCCCAATGTTATCAAAGTGTTTGCCAATGTGTGAAGTTGTAATTCTACCTCCAATGTATGGGTTACCATGTGCTCGAGGTTGTGGGGACATTTATTTTTAGTCATCGATTCTCAGTATTCTTCCTCTAAGGGTTGGGACAGGCGAGTCTCTCCGCTTCATTTCCTCATTTTCTTGTCCGAAGGCACTAATTTCTTCAATGTTCATTTGTTTAATTTTGACCATTTCCTTTTGAAGTATAACCATGTGTTTGGTTTCAATTGCATTTGTTGATCTTTGGTCGTTAGTCATACTCGTAAATACCATCACATTCTTCTGTAGTCTTCCTTCTCGTACCCATGGCAAGCACCAATTATTCTTGTATGAATCGAAAATGCGTCTTCGTCACCGTGTTGATATGATTGTCAATTTCTTCTCTGGTCTCGACCAGAGTGGTGGGGTTACCTATAATCAAGTTAGTATTTAGTGGTTGGAGTATTTAATACTATTGAAAACCTAAATTTTACCTGGTTGTGCCAACCTATTTATAGAGGTGAGTGTGAGTGCTATTTTGAAGTGGATCTAAATTAACACGACTTTCAAGATTAATCTTGATTTAATCTGACAATACAAGTTGATTAGCGTATTCCAATTAGTTTTAATCATTCTTTATTTATTTGTTCTTTTAGGTCTCCAACACGTGTTTGACCAACTTTTCCAATATCATTTTGAGTTTGTTGTTTTTAGTGTGGGTTGCGAAGATAGCATCAACCAAACATGATGTTAAATATTAATGATTTATTATTTGAGAAAAATACATAATTATTTATTTAAAATAGCAAAAATTTTGTGAATTGAAAGTTAAAATTTATTTATATTTAAGTCCAATAAACATTTATTTTTTCTATAAATGAATTTAGAAAAAAGAGAGAGTATAGTATTAACATTCTCATAGTAATATTCTCTTCGTATAGAATATAAGTAAAAAATGTTATATATTGATATTAAATATATACTATTTTTATGTATAATGACATTATTTGTAAAATATATCTTATTCACTTGCACTTTTATTTTCAACTATTTTCTTTTTAATATCAAATTTTAATAAAGTGTAAATTAAAAAGGTAGAAACATTATTTAATTATTTTCCTTTAAAAAAATTCAATTCGACTTTTACATATAAAAAATTATAAAATCAGTTTTCTGAAAATTTGGTCGCCGTTATTTATACATTTTTTTAAAAAAATTTGATTATTATATATATAACAATAATTAAATTAATAATGTATATAAAAATGATAATGAGAGAGACCAAATCAATAATATTTCACATGTAAAAAACTAACTTAATAAGTTTTTAAGTTTTTATGTGTAAGAGTGAATTTAATAATTTATTATATATGCATTAGAGCCATATTTTAATTTTTAAAACAGTAGTTTTAAATTAGATGGACAAGATAATACCAATTAACTTTCTTAATTATATTTAATGTATGAAAGATGTTCATTCTCTAAGGAGATATAACAAGAAAATGACTTCAAAAGTATCCAATTGAATTGAAGGGATGATACCCAAATTTATAAGTTTAAGATAAAAGTTTTATAGTATTTGCTCATTGAAGTATGTTATTATGATATAAAATTAAAGATTATAAGTTATAAAATTAAAAAATATTTTTTTATAAGGAATCGTATTTTTGTGCCAGCAACTAAATAAAAATTACTTAAATTAGGAGTCTTATAGACACTCTACATTAATTTTTTTTTAAATAACATCATAACATAGTAGAACGTCCACAAAGTAAATTGAAATTTCATAAAATAATTCTTGCGTGATATTAATTGTGATTTATTTAAAGAACACAAATATTAAATTTCAATAAACTATAAACAAATGAAATGATAGTATCTCTCAACCTCAAACCTTAAAAAAAAATTTATAACTTTTTTTTACTTATATATATATATATATTTCATTTCAGTTTTCTTTATTTAGCATTAACTTCCAACGCACAATATAATAATAATAATAATTTATACACATTCCCTCCTAAACCTTGTGGTACCACAAAATGTCCAGTGAAGTGTCTGCATTACTGCCATACATTCTATTTAGTTTTGGAGATGTTATCTTCTCTATTCAATTGCGTGCTATCATTTCAAAATCTGGTGAGGAATCCCAATTTTTTGATTTAAAATAAAAATAAAAATGCATATTGACGAAATTTATACTGCAAACTGGTGGCAGTGATGCAATTAAAAGGGTAGCATGATAGTTTCAATCACACACACAAAAAAAAGTATGGCTAACTCATTTAGTATTTTTTACTTGAATAATATTAAAATGGATGTAAGGGCAGTGGGCCTTAAACACGAAAGAGGGAAGAGGTAAAGGTGAGGCAAGTGGCATGGTAAGGTGAGCCATAACCATAGATTGACACGGGAAGAACATGGGAAAAAATCCAGTGGGCTCTACCTTCATTGGACGGAAGCCGCACCTTCACTGTTAATCTCTCCCACTCTCGCTCAAACACACCTTAAATACAGCCACTCCTCTTTCTCCTAACCCTTGCCCCCTTTCTCACTCCCTTCTCTTCACACATTCTTCACAGCCCCAACAAACTTTCTCCCTCACACTTTCAGGTACCTCTCTCTCTCTCTCTCAATCTCTTTCTTCTCACTGATATCTATCTATTTATCTATGTATGTGTGCTTCTCTCTCTTCTTACCTTCCTTTCCCTATTCTCTCTCGATCTAACCGTTTCCGCTCTCCGCGCTTCGATTCTCTTTAAATTCCACGCTTATTTTATTTTACGTGATTCTCCTACGCTTTTCATTCCATTGCGCCCAATTCTTACATATCCTGCTTCATTTTCTCTCTATTTTTCTCCTCCACATATGCATAAAATAAACCTCTCTGTATAACTCTATTTTCCGACGCATCTTTATCGGATCTAAGGAGGAATCTCCTTTTTCCTCCCTGTCGCTTCTCCTATTTCTGCTTTCTGCTAATACTCCAGACAACGCCAGCATTGTCTTCTTCTCTTCTGTAATAAGCGTGGTTGTCGTGAATCTGGAACAAGTTTTGCGTGAGGTAACTTTCCACCTCCGTTCTCTTCCAGATCTCGTTTATTCGCTTCTGTTAATCGCTGTGTTCATTGTCAAACTGAATACACACGACTTCTCTCTGGAGTTAGGATTTCACTGATTGTTATTTTTTGTTTGTTTTGTTTTTGCACCTTATTTAGTGTTGTTCTTAATGAATAGATTTGTTGACCAATTGAGTGCTTGGTGCGTTAGAATATTCGGATACCCTTGCCACTTGGGTTAAAAAATCTCTGCAACTCTCCAACTCCCTATACTATAAATTTTTGCAATTGTTTGGAGGAAGGAAATTTCTTCTCTCTATTCTTTTCTTAAATTACACTTTTCTTTCATTTATTTTAAATATATATACTATATGAATATAAAAAAAGTTATACTTTAATTACTTATTGATAATTATGAATGTTTTGACAATTTCTTTTTTGTTGGTATACAATTTTGATGTTGATGTTTATTTAATTTAGAACATGTTATTGATGTCTCTTTGTCCTGATTTTAGTATTGTTCAAGGAAGAATAAAATATAAGTATTTTTATTATCAATTTTAAAATTTGGTTTAATATTTCATTTTTATGTTTTTTATATGTATTTCAAATATTTTTAATTTATGCATACTATTATTATTAAATTTCCAAGATCAGTAAATAAGAGTTAAATTTTATTTCACAAATGTCATTAAGTATTTGATATTTATAAATTTAATTTTAAGAAATAAGTGTTATATTTAAATAAAATTATTTTATGTAATTGTTTAATCACGTACTATTTTTTTTATTGTTATCATAGCAATTTTAGAATTAGTATTACTTCTGATTTGTATTAGTTGATAATGTAGTACTCTGTATAAATGACTTTTTCTGCTATTATTTAATATTTTTTCTCATTCAAATATGTAATATTTATTGATTTTTTCCGTTTAAATTTATTAACCATTTGTTTTGAGTAATTTCTTTTCTAAGTTCTTGAATGTTCCTTACTTGGATATAATCATTTCTCATTTAATGTACCTGATAAGGGAGAATAAGAATTTAGAAGAGAGAATGAGGAATTTAATTATAAATGAGAATTGCTTTTGTAAAATATAAGAAGAATTCATTATTCATACCTGTTTTTATAAATATTATTTTTATGAAAATTAAAGTTGACATCACTTATTCATTATGCATATTTTTTTTATCATTTATTTGAAATAAATTAATAGAAGTATAGCTAAAAATGTATTCAAAAGTTTTTAATTTGATTTAATTTACTTAATTTTTTAATCAATTTATATATAGATATTTATTCTGTTGTGGAAATAAAAAGAGTAAAAATAAAAGTCTTATAAATATTTTAATAAATTTTAAATAATGTAATGTGTATTTTGGTTAATTTATATTTTTATATGATATCAGGGTAATTTTGTTCACTTTCTCTGCCCTATACCGGTTTTTCCGCCGCTGGTTTCTAAAAAGACTCAATCCTCGTATATTCGATTGTAATAAATAGTTGTTTTAATGCAGGAGTAAGTATCCATAATATTATATTAGTATTACATGAAAACTTATAAAATAAATTCTACTACAAGAATCCGGATCCAAGAAAGTAATTTTATGAATATTTTCCTCACTAAACAATTTTTCTAGTTTTTATTTAAATTTTTATGAATATTTTTTCTCACTATACTATTTTTTTTGTTATTATTTAAATTAAATTCCTTCCTGCACAAAAAAATGAAGAATTTATTAGAGCTAAATAAAAATTGGTATAATAAATGTTATGTTTTTTTTTTAAAAATTTATTCAGATATTGTGAAATTATTAAATAATTTATATTTGGGAATTTTATATATATTAGTAATGTATATATATATATATATTACTAATTTAATTTTAATTTGTCTTTATAAAAAAATAGGAACATAGTAAAAGTAATTTTCTTAAAAGTTTACAGTGTTTTTTGTTTAAAATCTTTAAACATGTCGTATTAGTAATGTTGTTTATTTTAAATGATTTTTGTTACAATCACTGTTCATTAATTTCTTACACTGAAAGCTACTGAAATAATTAAATATGATTTCTCCAACAAACTCTATTCGCGATCTCATTTATATATATATAGAGTTTGATTGATTGACGAGTTTAAATTCTATTTTTTTAACGTTTTATAGTTTAATATGAGACATCTTGCGGGCGGTTGCGTTGAATTTTTCTATGATAAATTGTTTTGATTCAATGTACACAAAACCCTTATATGGTAAAGGTCCACAAAACCCTTATATAGTAAAGGTCGTCATAACTTTCTCTGGTTTAGATCTAAACACCTTCTTTGATATCTTCCTTGGAGGATGGCGGCTGCTCCTTTTTCTCAAGGGAATGTGTTTAGAAAGTGATATATGACTATTTATATTTTTTAATTTATATTATTAGACTTAGGTGGGTTTAGGGTTTTTTTTACATGAAGCTCAGGATTCTATTATCAATTTAACTTGATTTCAATTTCAATTGCAATATTTTCACTTTTTTTTTAAATACTTGTGACATTGATACAAGAAGGTATTGCTTAAGTACCTAATCAAAATTATTTGTTTATATGCAACCTAACACATGCTGATTCTAGATTGCCTTATTTCAAATTTTTGATGAATTCACTTTAGAATTTTTGATGTTCAAATTTTGATTTTAAAAGAATTGAGGTTAAAAACTTCATAGATATTTGGAAGTATTTCGAAAGTGATATTTGAAGCAGTTCATTTATTTATATAGTGAAGTATAGTTACTTTTGAAATATGTGTGTAAGTACGTATCTGAAAATTTTAACTGGGCACATATTGGGATTTAATTTAACTCAACTTTTTTGTTCAGTTTTACAAATTTATTTACTTATTTTGAAAACATTTTTTTGTCGTACGCTGATAATCAAATGAAAATCTAAAACAAACAGTAAAGCGTGACATACTGTATAAATCAGTTTGAGTTTTTGTATCATTTGCTTAGTAATTGACACAGTTCTACTTTTTGCGTCGAAGATCGTCACTAGGTAGAGATATGGGGAAAGTTATGGAAAGCTAGTGTAGTGTCATATCCAGCTATCTATGCTTATTATTTCTCATTGGAAAAGTCTCCCATTTTGTTTCCAGATCTGGATGCTGTTGCATGTTTATTTTTCTGAATTGTGAATGGACTTTTTTTCAATTACTTTTGCACGTGGGATTGTTTTTTTTTTTTTTAATTATAAAAACATAGCTTAGACATCATCCCTGTCCATTTTGTTTTTGTTTTGTGACTATGATGTACATCTATACCATGGTTTGGACAAGAGAGAATGGTCCATGCTCAAGTCCATTATAAGAAGAAAATAAATATATCAGGATGAGTAGTGGTTTCAACATACTCTTTTAGCAGGTTTTATCTAACACACTTTCTCTTACTAAAAGTATTAGTGTGTTGCCAGCAAATCTCTATTTTTGTATAGGTAATAATGCGTGTTTCTTTATTCGCATTTAATCTGTATATTATGATTACGAGTAGGATTATCTCCTCCCCTTATCAAACAGGAGTATAGAGATGAAAAGTAATGAACTAGAAAACGATAATGGGAGGAACATGTTGCCTACTTTTGTTGAGATTTTCTGTATGCAGTATTTTAATAATGCATTTTTTGCTCTGAAAATCACGCACATTGTATCCATTCTAATGCTGTGTGTTTTTAGAACCTTCTAGGTAGGTATTGTTGGTAATCCTTGGTTTAAGACATTAGTCTTGTTCATGTTGATGTTGATGTTCATGGAAAGTGTTGTAACAATTGCCGTGATGTTGTTGTCTTTTGCAGGTTGTGTGAAGATGGGGGCTGGTGGCCGAACCTTTGTCCCTCCTGCCAACAGGAAATCAGAGGCCGACCCTCTGAAGCGGGTGCCATTTGAAAAACCTCCTTTTAGCCTCAGCCAGATCAAGAAAGCCATCCCACCTCACTGTTTCCAGCGCTCTGTTCTCCGCTCATTCTCTTATGTCATTTATGATCTCACCATAGCCTTCTGCCTCTATTATGTTGCCACCCACTACTTTCACACCCTTCCCCGTCCTCTCTCTTTCCTTGCATGGCCAATCTACTGGGCTGTCCAAGGCTGTATCCTCACTGGCGTTTGGGTCATTGCTCATGAGTGTGGCCACCATGCATTCAGTGACTACCAGCTGCTCGATGATATCGTTGGCCTTGTTCTCCATTCTGCTCTCCTAGTCCCATACTTTTCATGGAAATACAGCCATCGCCGTCATCACTCCAACACCGGTTCTCTTGAGCGGGATGAAGTATTTGTGCCAAAGCAGAAATCCGGCATGAAGTGGTACTCTAAATACCTTAACAATCCATTAGGCAGAGTCCTCACACTAGTCATCACCCTCACTCTTGGTTGGCCCCTGTACTTGGCTTTTAATGTGTCAGGCAGGCCTTATGAAAGGTTTGCTTGCCACTATGATCCTTATGGTCCTATTTACACTGATCGTGAACGAATGCAAATATATATATCAGATGCAGGAGTACTTGCAGTGTGCTATGGCCTTTTCCATCTTGCAATGGCAAAAGGGCTTGCCTGGGTGGTGTGTGTTTATGGAGTTCCATTGCTAGTGGTCAATGGATTTCTAGTGTTGATTACATTCTTGCAGCATACTCACCCTGCATTACCACACTACAATTCCTCTGAGTGGGACTGGTTGAGAGGAGCTCTGGCAACGGTTGATAGAGATTATGGAATTTTGAACAAGGTCTTCCATAATATTACAGACACTCATGTAGCACATCACTTAATCTCCACAATGCCGCATTATCATGCAATGGAGGCTACAAAAGCAATAAAGCCTATTTTGGGAGAGTATTATCGGCTTGACGAGACTCCATTTGTGAAGGCAATGTGGAGAGAGGCAAGAGAGTGCATCTACGTGGAGCCAGATCACGGCACTGAGCACAAAGGTGTATTTTGGTACAAGAATAAGTTGTGATGATTAGTGCTGCGGACGTCTCAAGTTTCCTTTGTGACTGTTAAGTATGCAAACTTGGTTATTGGGAATAATTTCACTGAACCCTAATGTTGCTAGTAGTATCTAAACAGTAAGTAGTGTAGCGGTTTTGTTTGCAGAATAAGATATGGCATCTCGGAACAGTTTAATTATTGCACCAAGGTTTGAAATCAGTGCATGTAGACCAAGTCTCTCACGGCTGTGGGGAAACCTTATTCTTGTTCTAGTTTTTTTATTGCTAGTAATTCGCATTTCTGTTATTGCCTCACAATTCTTAAACTTCTCTCTTGTTTTCTACTCATTCGCGTGTTCTGTTTTCTCAATATTAGCATCTTAAAGTTTTAAAATCATTATTCTCAAACGACTCACATAATTATTAGACTTGTTTTCTAAATGTTGAGGGGCATGAATAATGAACTTTTAATATTGTAAAATAAACTTAAAATATGATATACTTTCTATTTTTAAAATAAGTGAATTACGTAAGCTGACCCGTCTTACCAAATTTACAGACTAAACAAACTGAATCAAGAATAAATGATTGAATCAACTTATCCCGTCTAATCCATATTATCATCCTAATATTAGAAAAATAAGAAAACAAACTATAAATTTTATTATAGTCTCCTATAAAATGTCTCTCTACAAGTACATATTAAGATTTATCCAAAAATATTTTTTTCATTACACCTCTTCTATCTTTCACCTGAAACAGGATTTCACAACTTAGCCATTAAGTGAGGACATGAAACTAACTTATTTTCAAAACTCTGAATAATAACAACATAAAAGTTAAAATTCGAATTCTTAGTATAGTCCAATGAGTTTGCTATGTTCATGTTATTTCTATACTGATAAACAAATATTTTAAATTTTAAATTTACCTCTTATGAGTATAAAACTAGTATGTAGAAATGTGTAATGTACGGAAAATTTTACAACATTTTATATATAAATATTATTATGATAATTAAAAAAATATTATTTTTTTACATATAATAATTATAAAACTGAAATTAAAATGTTAAATTAACTTATCATAAATTTTCAAGGTTAGTAGTCCACAAATTAATTATAAGTAAAAAGGAATGAATAAATTTTTGCCATAACAAATATATTAGAATAAAAAACAATAACTTGAACAAATTTACATTATATAAATAATTATCTAATATTATGTTCCCATAAGATATTTATGGGAAAAATGAAGTACGGTTCACCACCTTCATGCTGTAAGTTAATCTACAAAAATTTCTTAAATTAATTATTGCTTTTAATTCATTATATTATACCAAGTATAGTAATAATAAAAGTAATAAAAAAAATGTGTGTTTCTTCCAGAAACATATTGTAGGCGAAAATCACTTTAAATTATGAAGTCACTTTTTGTCATATAAATTAAAATATAATCTAATACAAATAAAATATGATAAAATATAAATACGATGAAATACTATTTATAGAAATAACTAAAAATCTTAAAAACCATACTGCAAAAATAAACATATATGCATCAACATGTTTCTACGAAAAAACAACCAATTTAATACTTCAATTACTAATTAATAATAAACAATATATAAAGAATACAATGAATATAAGCATTTCATAATATTAACACAAAATATATAACATAAAAAATATGATCAAAGATTTTTACGACTTTAATATACTGACAATTCTTATAGAGTTAAACATATGTAATAATGCCAACACATTATAAATATGTCACATGATGAAACAAAATTGTAATAATTTATGTATGCACATTGCAAGTAATGCATGAACAAATAGAATATGAATACTACTAAACATAAACATATAGTCAACAAAAACATAAATAGCACTTAACTATTCAGGTTTCTAACAAAGGGAACAAAAATAAATATGTTTGATCTTTCATAAGTACTGATAACTGTTACCCTAAGAGAATAATAAAATAAATTATCTAGGATAACTCAAGTAACAAAACTCTGATATGAGAAGAAGGATTTCTGGTATCACATTCAAAGATAATCTTGTATCCTTCACGGAAAGAATGAAGACGACAAAAATTCTTCGACCCGCTGCCAAGTTTAATGGCTCTAGAAGGAAACTTCCCTTTTAACACCTTGCATGTCACCTCCATTAGTAGACATGCAGAGTAACCTTATTGAATCTCCCTTGTCGAATATATTGTGCAAATGGAACAAAAAGATCCTACAACAATTTTTCGTGAAGGGGATGCGTGTGCTAATAAGTTGGCTAATTTAGGATTTATTCATAGAGAATCATTTCATTGGTAAAATAGGCTTCCATCTAGTTTGTTCTTATAATTCTTTATGAATATGTGTAGTCTACCTATGTATCGTTTTTGTTAACATGAGTTTTGGTCTAGTCCCCCCATATTTTTGTATTATCTTTATTTTTTCTTCTTTTAATAATACTTTTGTCATGTGATGACAAATGATTGTTCTTACTTAAGGTGTCAGCCTAGTGAGATGTCAAGTTGCATAATGATGCCTAACATGAAAGTTTTTATTAAAAAAAAACTTGTGTAAAGTATAATAACTTCATTATTTTTTATAGTGAATATACATTTTTGTGTTATTAAGTACAATGAAATTCTTGTATTAAAACCATTTAGAAGAAACAAATTTATCAAACTAATATTATAGACAATTAAAATTATTAAAAAGTTATAAATTTATACCTTTCTTGGTTATCCACTATAGTCTCGTTGAAAGATTTACTATCAGAAATAAGAATATCCAATCAACAAACTCTTTTATTTTTGTTGCAATTTGCATTGATTTCTCATTGATTAATTTCATATTCTCTATAAGTTTCAAGACTTTGCAATGTTTCCATAATTCCGCATAGTTTACTGTTGCCTTCACAATGGCATATCTTGATCCATTTTTTACAACATGCAATATCTGCCTAAAATCTTCTCCCAATACAATGATTTTACCACCAAAAGTCTTATGAGCGTTCTCTTGACTTTCAACCCTCATGACATCCCTTAGAGTTCTATTTAGAGCTTCAAAACAAAATTTATTGATCATTGGAGCTTCATCCCATATCATTAATTTAGTTTAAATCAACAATATGGCACGAAGACTTCCTTAAGGTATGTTGCAGGTTGATTGTTCATTTATTAACAAAGGAATGCAAAAGGTAGAATAAACTGTTTTTCCCTCCCGGAAGTGACAAAGAAGCTACATTCAACATAATCAACCCTTTTTATCTAATGGCAATAGAAAAGTTTTCCACATAAAAGTTTTTCTTGTGCTGCCATAACCGTATAAGAAAAAAAACTCAAACTTCTCACAATATTGTTGTCATTATATTCTCATAGATATCCACTTGCTCAGTAGTTAGAGATTGAAAAAGAAAATAATACATTTCAGACATTTTTATTTTTTCATAATTTAATTCATCAATAATGAATCTATTCTCATAAATAAAAGAATGTGAATGAATAGGTTGTGGTAGACTACTAACGTCTTTTAAAGACTTACCATTTCAAATTAATAAGTCTTTTACTTGTAGAGGACAACAGTTTTGTATTTGAGTATCTTCAATTGTAAGGCCTACCAAAAAATTAATATGTCATATAAAGTATTTATAAACCTTGAGGAAAACATAAAGTTATACTTGGTAGGTTAAACTTTTTTTTTTGGTATACAATGTCATCTAATAGTAACTTCCAAGTTTTGTTCCACACTTCACCAGGTCTAGACATAGTATTCATGAGTAATAGTGTAACAAACAATCTTCTGAACTGAAGTCTCATTGCATAGCAAGCCTCTTTATATGTTTTGTAAATTACCTCATTAACAATCTTGATGTTATCATAATTATAACACCCTTTTTATAATTCAACAATATCCTGAGATAATATAATTCTCCTGACCCAAGAGGAATATATGTAAGCCTTCCAATACTAACACTCATCTTCCTTGGCTTTCATTCTCTTCAGTCTGCCATGCTGGATTAGGATTCCTCAATCATATAATGAAACGAGAATAATGATTAGATAATACCTGGTAAACCCGTGATCGCATGGCTGAGGGACGAAGACATGATCTTGATCGGGTTCCCCTTTTGGGTGTATCGCTTAGAATGAAATTATGTGAGCAGAGAGACAAAGAGATGAGAGGCTCGAAAATCCCTTTAGGGAATGAGTTTCGACCGTGTGATGTTAGAATATGAGAGTGTCTCTTTAGTTG
>Ga0123342_1006608_pt1 | contig 15950 bp, 7 predicted proteins | sample Turbeawhitnodule_FD_89960 | JGI IMG/M metagenome (GOLD analysis project Ga0123342, IMG submission 89960) | Root nodule microbial communities of legume samples collected from Mexico - Turtle bean Mexico white nodule | ecosystem: Host-associated > Plants > Roots > Nodule | place: Mexico: Nepantla... | reverse complement strand
CTAGGTAGAATCCCAACTAGAGTTGGTTTGAGGAGGAGAGGAGTGTTGTTAAACACAATCTTATGTGAGCTATGTCAAGCAAAGGAGGAATCGTGCCATCATATCTTCTTAGAATGTCCCTTCACCCTGAAAGTTTGGACGCAGTGTTTTAAATGGATTGGCATCTCGTTTGTGCAGCACAATGTTCCTTTGATGCACTTTGAAAATTTCTGCTTGCCTCAAGTGAGTAGTAAGCAAAATCTCTTGTGGAAAGGAGTTTGGGCATGTGTAGTGAGGAGTATTTGGGAGCATAGGAATTCTGTTGTGTTCAAACAAGGTGTTGTTGATGCGGAAGAGACTTTCTTGTTGGCTCAACTCAAATCATGGCAATGGTTAAAGCATAAAGGTCACCGCTGTAGCTATTCTCTGGTTGATTGGGTCCTAAATCCACTTATCTGTATCAAAAGCTTCAAGTGACGGGTTGCTGGAAAGGTTTTTCTTAAGGAGAGGCATTAGGTGCTGCAGGAACAGAGGTAAATAGAGGAGTTGTCATCAAGAGCAGAAGAGCGGCTTGGCAGAAAGCCTTCAAAGGGGCTGTTTGGAGCAAGAGGATCCCCGGTGTTGGGGCTAGAGAGAAAGCAGGTTGTAGGTGTGCTAAAGGAGCAGGTGTTGCAGGTAATGGAAGGTGTTATGGTGAAGTGGCTGACCTGGCTCTTGATGGTGTTGAGGGAGTCTGGTAGGCATTTGAACCAGCAGTAGAGAGGCCCTGTATGGACTGGTTTTCCAATAAGTTGGTCCAGCTAGTGGCAAGGAGGTGTTAATCTGTCCAGAATGGGGTGAAAGGTGAAGGGGGGATTTTTGATGTTGTTGGTTTTCTCTCCACCTGTAGTGTGCAGTGCACCTGAATTCTCTTTAGAGGGGAGGCAGTTGGAGGGCAGCCACTATGGTTCTAGTTTCCAGGGGGAAGACCATAGTCTCCAATCCTGAATCTGCCTGCTCGTCTGAACCGTGAAGGTGTTGTTTGGCCTTGAGTGGTACTGCTGTAGGTTGGTGTGGTAAGGGTTGATAGTGGAACTTTTTATGTTGCTGCCAGGTCTGGTACTGTGGTTCAGTTGGTCTAGTGTATAATGGCATTGGGAGTATGCGCTGCTAGTGTTGTGAAGCAAAGTGTGAATTGAGCGAGGCACATCAGTAATGACTCCTAGTATGCAGTAGCCTACTGGACAGCCTTGAGCATTGAGGTAGTTGACCTGGAGTGCGACCTGCAGTTGACCCGCAGTTGGTTTTGGTGCGTATATTTTCATCAGTGGAGTGTAAAGAGTGTTGTTGACCAACACATCTTGGCTTGGTTAGCTACATTTTTCACTCTGCTCATTGGCATTAGTGGTGTTTCCTGGTATTTGGAATGGGAGAAATTGGCCCTCTGCTCCATCAATCTTTGAAGCCATTAGTTGTTTGGTCTTCTAGCAGAATGGTTCTCAGCTGGAAGTGGGTTTAGCTTCTAAAATTTATAGGAAGAGTATCTAGTTTAAGCAGGTTTGTGTGAGCCTTATATGTGCTCACTGGTGTTTGGTGTTATGTATACGGGTTGGGACATCCCTGAAGTGTCCCTCTTTAATTATTAATTCTTTGCTGATCAAAAAAAAAATGGGGCTTACTAATGTATGGCTTGAATGTGATTCTTCCTTGGTTTGTGCTGCATTTACTGCTTGAACTATTGTTCCGTGGATGCTTTATAATCGATGGATTACTTATCTTAATTACTATGGGAAAATCAAGTTTAGGGTTACTCGTATTTTTCGTGAAGGAAATGCATGTGTTGATAAGTTGACTAATTTAGGATTTATTCATAAAGAATCATTTCATTGGTATAATAGGCTTTCATCTAGTCTGTTCTTAGGATTCTTTATAAATAGGTACAATTTACCTATATATATCATTTTTGTTAACATATGTTTTGGTCTAGCCATCCCCATATTTTTTTGTATTTTTTTTCTTTTTTTATTTTTAATAATATTTTTTTATGTGATGGCAGATGATTGTTGTCACTTGAGATAGCTAAGATGTTAAGTTGCATAATAATGCCTAACATGAAAAATTTTATAAAAAAAAATTAAGTAGTTTAAAAAAAAAATCTCATTGCTATTGTAACTAATTCTCCATTATTTTGGACCGTAAAAATTATCCAGAACTTATTAATAACTTAATTAAAAATAACCCTTTAATATACACCATAGCATGTGACAATACTTGAAAACAAAGTATAAGCAGTATGTTATGTATTAATTGGGATAAGAGAAGAGAAGATAGAAATGAATATATGTATTGTATTTTAGTTAATTATAACGTGTAGCAGTGTTGTGGCCATGCTGATTTTGAAAAAAGGAAAGCAAAAAAGAAGGGAAACCGAAAGTTGGAAACCTCAAATTTGTAAATCAAGGCAGAGAAGTTGCATGTTGGAGCGATTAAAAAGCCATATTCCATGCCTCACAATTCACTTTCATCTGCATCCAACTATATACATTCAATTCACAGATACCAGAGAAGAAAATAAAAAAAAATGAGCTCTGAGCTGATTCGTAGAACACAGACACCAGAATTCAGCCATCGCAACTCAGATTCACTGCCTGCGTCCAATTCCCCACCAAAATCCACCACCCGGATCGGTTACATGTTGCGGGAGCGTGTCCCGTTCCTCCTCGTGGGCGTGGCAATCGCCACTCTCTTCTTCCATCTTCTCCCTTCTCTATCCACCCTACCACCTCCTCACGACTCGCTCCTGGAGACCGAGTTGGCTCTGCCAAGTCGCCGCGTCCTGTTGGAAGACCAAACTGACAAGAAGGGAAGGGTGCCTCTGGGAATTAAGGGCAGGAAGCAGAAGCGGATCGTGGTCACCGGCGGAGCCGGTTTCGTTGGAAGCCACCTGGTGGACCGTCTGATGGAAAGAGGCGACAACGTGATCGTGGTTGACAACTTCTTCACCGGAAGAAAAGAGAACGTGCTGCATCACATGGGGAACCCCAACTTCGAACTCATTCGCCACGACGTCGTTGAACCCATCCTCCTCGAGGTTGACCAGATCTACCACTTGGCTTGCCCCGCTTCCCCCGTTCATTACAAGTTCAACCCTGTCAAGACCATCATATCCTTCTTCCTCAATATTTTCTTCCCTTTATTTTCCATTCACGTAACACTTTATTCATTTTTATGTTGGATTGCTTGAAATTGGAATCCTTGATTCTTATGTGGTTGTGGAGCACAAGACCAATGTGGTGGGAACGCTCAACATGTTGGGTTTGGCAAAGAGAGTGGGTGCACGGTTTTTGCTCACCAGCACCAGTGAGGTGTACGGTGATCCTCTTCAGCACCCTCAGGTTGAGACCTATTGGGGCAACGTTAATCCCATCGGTAATCTCAATAATTAATTAACACTACTGTTTTAATTATTCTTTCAAATCTTGCACCTTCTTTAATCCCATCAGTTACTTTTTATATCTTAATTTATGGTTGAATTGCACTGCATGCTACTGGTAGGTGTAAGGAGCTGTTACGACGAAGGAAAGCGCACGGCAGAGACATTGGCAATGGACTATCACAGAGGCGCAGGTATCGAGGTTGGTTCTTCGTAATCTCGCATTTTCGTTTTTCGTGCATGCGAGGTGTTGAATGAAATAAAGAGCTTGAACGTAGTTGTTGTGTTAAGTGTAGGTGAGGATTGCTCGAATCTTCAACACTTATGGACCCAGAATGTGCATTGATGATGGGCGTGTAGTTAGTAACTTTGTTGCTCAGGTATTGCTTTTCCTTTTTGGGAGATTCTTTATTTATTTATATTCACTCTTTTCTTTCTTACTTTTAACTTATCACGCCAACAACTTCTGAATCTGAACAGGCGTTGAGGAAGGAGCCATTGACTGTTTATGGCGACGGAAAGCAGACAAGAAGCTTTCAATATGTATCAGACTTGGTAAATCTTTTTCATGCCTTATACATCCATCTTTTCTCACTATTCACAAAAATAATGGGAATATTCATTACTTGGCTAATATTATTCAAGGTATCATTGTGCTATTTTTAAAACATGTATATGTAAAAAAAAAAAATAGGGAGCAAAAAAGTTAAATATATATAAAATCATATTCAAATGTTGTTGGAATACGTTATTTGGAAATGTGGCTTCCAATCATGACGCATATGAACATTTGCTTGATCTCAAACATGAACCAAGTTTCATGATGCAATCTATGGCAGGTAGAAGGTTTAATGCGGCTGATGGAAGGTGAGCACGTTGGTCCATTCAATCTAGGGAACCCTGGTGAATTCACCATGCTTGAACTGGCTCAGGTATTATATTTTGTGTGTGGTTAGCATAATAATAATAATAATAATAAAAATATATAGATGATGATAATAGTTGTTGGAGTGTTTGGTTTGTGCAGGTGGTACAAGAGACCATAGACCCAAATGCAAAGATAGAGTTTAGACCAAATACAGAAGATGACCCACATAAGAGGAAGCCAGACATCTCCAGAGCTAAGGAGCTTCTTGGGTGGCAACCCTCTGTGTCCCTCCGAGAGGGACTTCCCCTAATGGTATCTGATTTCCGGCAAAGATTGTTCGCTGACTCAAAACTCAGTGGAGGAAAATCTGTAGCATAGATTAATTTAAAACTTATCATCACCTACAAAAGGTAATTAAAACAAAACATTGGTGAAAATAAACATATATACATATAACAAAATTTGGCTTCAGTGCCTTATTTCGAATTACATATCTGTTTAATGAATGAGACTTATGTACCTCTGGCAGCAAAATAAACAGCACCCCTGCCAAGGGAAGAAGGTACATTTTTTTTGTTGTATTTGTATGTGTTTCAGAGTCATATTGCTCAGTATATGTTCTTTCTTTCTTTTTCGTGTAAACCGGTCTTCTACGATTTTTATTTATTTTACTCTTATCAAACTTTGAAACAAACCAAATCGCTGTTGAATTAATTATGGCTAAAACTAATACCTATCAACTAGTTAATTTATTTTATTTTTACGTATTTCCTTAATTAAAATTGTTACACTTTTTGCATTTTTTTTTTAAATTATGCATATATGGTTTATATTTTTATGGTAAATTGAATAGGGATTTGGGATCATTGTATTATAATTTGAATTTATGAATAAACTTAATAGCTCAAAATATAGATCCCTCACTTTAAAATAATAGCTAGGAGTAGATTAGATTGGATTCAAAACGTGTACCAAAACAAGTTTGGATAAGAAATATGTGAAAATGGTGAAGGTGGCATGAGTTTATTTTAAATAATTATCATCCATATCATGGTTACGTTGAATTTGAGAAGTAATGCAAAATAAATTATATGATAAGCCCACTTTTGTCCGAAGCAAGTGGGTCCGTTGAAAGGAATGAATAAAATACTCACATGACTTGGTGATGAAGTTTTTTTTTATTTAGAAATTAACCTGTTTGATATATTTTTTACTATATTCATTATTTAGAAATAAACCTGTTTGATATTTATAAAAAAAATAGAAATCAATCCTTTTACTCGATTCTATTTTTCTTTTTTATCTTCATAACATTGGTGTAAATTATCTATAACTTTGTTACTATAACAATTTTTACATGTAAATATTTTTGTAGTTATTCTTAATATTGTTTAAATATTCAGTTCAATAATAAGATATTGTATATAAGTTTATTGTTTAGTTTTGTCACATAAAAACTGCACCACTACTCCAGTTTAGAAAATTCATCCATGATTGCACTTTTTTAGTGTTGGGAATTTTTAAGTTAATAAATCAGAAAGATTTAACATCGAGTAAAAGTAAATAGATATTACATAAGGGATTGATACTACTACTAAGATTACTCTAGGATGATAGAATGGAGAGACATAGGTTAACCAGAAATTATGATTTCATATTTAATTTTAAATTGTGTATTTGTGGATTTTACTTAAATTTTTTATTTTTATTTAATATGAAACTTTTATATTTATATTTAGAGGGACTTAAGCCTATATATTCAAAAATAAACTTAAACATTAATTTTGTATGCTTCGTTGTGCTTGATTTTATCTTGATATATGTTTGAATGATAGCTAGGATTGTGACCTACCCATTCTGGTAGGATGTATCACTGACCTAATAAGTCTTATCACTTAAAATTAATTAACAATAATAAAATACAAATATCAACATATAAATATAAGAAGATTTTATCACAATAAAACGAGAATAAGCACACAATCTAAAATAAATATCAATAAATAAATAGGAGTATACTTTTATCATTACAAGAAAATCATGAAATAAAAATCATTTTTAGATACCAAAATAATTAGTTACAATAGTAACTAAAATAGAGACCATTTTAAAAGCTAAAAAAAATTGATTTCTAAATTAGTTTCTATTATTTTCTATTGTTAAATAATTTTTAAATTGGTATTTAATTAGCAACTAAGGTTTTAACTACCAATTATTTAGTTTCTAAATTTGGTACCAAAAACAATTAGATACCAATTTAGAAACTATTTAACAATAATAGAAACTAATTTAGAAACCAAATTTCTTTTTAGTTTTTAAAATATCTCTAATTTAGTTACTATTGCAACTAATTATTTTAGTTTCTACAAATTGGTTTCTATTTCATGATTTTCTTGTATTATCATAATGAAGTTTGAATAAATATATAATTTAAAACAAATCTAAAAAACAATTAATAAATATAATCACGATCAAATAATAACTTTTAAATTAAAAAAAAATCAATAAAATAGTACACACATCAGAAATACAGATCTTAATGTTGAGAAAAAAAATTAGAAATCCATAAAAGTACTTAACAATAAAGAAAACGGATAAACTAATACAAGATAGAAACTTACTCAATGCTAACTAGAGATATCATATCTCTTACTGGAAGAAGTACTAATAAAAATTAAAACTGTTAATCAACTAAAAATCACTTTAAATATATTTTGTTTAAGATTATTATAAAAGTTATATCCAACGCGAACAACGTAGGTATGATAAAAAAAAACAATTTTTTTTAAGACTCTTCCTTTGCTTGAATTTGGGGTCAGTTGTTCTGTCGAGTACCAAAATTATTATGAGGTTCTGCAATGTAATGTCAAAGTGTATGGTAGAGGATTGAGTTCACAAGATCTCATAGTGTATTGTCAAGTATTGAGATAACGAAATCTCGTAGTGTACTAATGAGTGTCGAGATGAAGAGGTCTTACAGTGTGGTGTCAAGTATTAGGATAATGAGGTTTCATAGTGTACTACCGAGTGCTAAGATGATGAGGTCATGTAGTGTACTATCTGAGTGTCTGAGATTTTGAGGTCCAACTCGGTATCTCAACATCTTGACAATATATGTGTCAAAAATGTTCATGTAAAAATCTTCTAGAATCAAGGTCGAATTCATTCAATTGAATTCTTGTCGAGAACATCTAAAAAATGTAACCGCGTTTATTCAAGGTTTAATTCACCTAAGCAAATTCCTATCGAAAACAACATCTGAAAAGTGTTACAGTGTTCTCGACTAAGGTCGAATTCACCCCATGAATCATTTCCAAATATTCACCCCATGAATCCCTTCCAAAGAGCGGCATCCAGAAAACGATGTTCTTCTACTCAAGCCAGGGGTCAGTATACCCAATGGGACCGACAACATGTCACATGAATTTTTCTTTTTTAAGACTCTTCGTCTCGCTTGAGTTTGGGGAATCAGTGTAATGTTGAGTACCGAGATCATGAGATTTCGTAGTGTACTGTTGAATACTAAGATAACAAGGTCTCATAGTGTATTGTTAAGTACTAAGTTAACAAGATCTCGTAGTGTATTACCGAATATCAAGATGAAAACGTCGCGTAGTGTGCTACTTAGCAAGATGATGAGGTCTTTTAATGTATTACTTGAGTGTCTAAAATATTAAGTTTAATTCAACAAATAAACATCTCGACAAGATACCCTTCACAATAACCATATTACGAAAGAGTGGACTTGGGACTATATATTTTGGGTGGTCCGATAGCGGCCCGATAGCGGGTGGCACAATAGACCCAACACAAACACTCGCTATGATAGGCTCGAAATGGCTCTGATACCATATTACGAAAGAGTGGACTTTAAGCCTAACTCAACCTCATAAAACCAGCTCGATAAGGTGAGGTTTGCACCCATTTATATATTATGAAATGTCCTTATCTCTAGTCGATGTGGAATCTCCAACAAACCAGACAACAAATTATAAATAAGAGTAATTTAGACTATCTTAATTATCCATATAATATAAAAGACTAATCTTAAATATGTGAACACTAAAAATAAAATAAAAAATTAAATTTACTACATATCCACTCAACCGAAAATTAACTTGATGAAATTATAATTATAAATAACTATGTCGAAAAGTGAAGACCTGGAAACCAAAAATTGGAAGACCAGATCCCAAATATATGGAAAAGAAGAAATCCGAAGAATTTTACGATTTTACGGAAATAAAAGTGAATGATTTAAAATTGATTTATATTTAATGATTGCATATAGAAAGCAAGACGTGTGATGAGGTTGACGAGCTTGGATTAGGTGTTCCTACCAAATGGCGACAGTTGGTTCTTTCCCCAAACCATTGACGCCACCCCCGATATGCACCATCATTGTAATCTCTCTTCTATATCCCTATAAAAGGCCACACAAACCCTAAACACAGAGACAGAGTGAGAAGAAGACCCATAGAAAGGGGTGGTGGCTGCTACGAAACCTTTATTTGTTCTAAAAACATTAGAGTTTTCGCAGCAGCAAACTAATAAATAAATAAAAAAATAGGTCGTGTTATGTCTCGTTCTCTCTCGCAACTCTGTGTCCTTGTAGCCGAATCTATCTCACTAATTCCTGTTCATCGGTTAGTTCCATTTTTTTAAGAATATTTTCATCCTAATAAATATTCATCATAGGATTTTCACTATCTTATTATCATTATTTTTTCTACTTGAATTTTGAATTGCCAATATGACCTTTGTTTGTGACCTCTACATTATGATGGTACAATCATAGGCGAGGTTATGCAGTTGCCTCCGATGTTTCGGTGAGACTTGGCCTGGGTAATAATATTGGGCGTAGGAGTGGAATTGTGGGAGGTGCAGAAGAAAAGGCTGTGACAAGAGATGGTGCAAAAGCCTATTCTGATTGGGCCCCAGACCCAGTAACAGGTGACTACAGGCCCATGAATCATACCCCTGGAATTGATCCGGTGGAGCTCCGACAGATGTTGCTTAACCACAAGTTCAAATCACCACCGTAGAGTTTAGAAAGGAGCTTGCTTGATAGGGGATACCATAATATGCCCAAATTTCACCTAGGATTTGGCTTGGTAGGGTAACCTTGTGTTCTTGTTGTTCCAAAAAGTGATAAATAAAGGAGTTTTGTTCAACTATGTTAAACACTTCACAAGTTAAATTATGTCCTACAGACTCCAAACCATGAAGACTAGGATATGGTTCTTATTATGTTTTTTAGTATTTCTGTGACTATGTTTAGTTTCTGCCCATCTATCTAGGTTAAAGTCGGTTCAGTTTTTTTCTTCTTTTGTGGGATAAAATTAATATAAAACGTTTTTTTACTAATTTAGAAAATCCCTTCTGGATAGATCGGTATAAAGTATTTTTCTATTGCTAAAAAATGTTAATAATATATTCTTTTAACATAATATTTGGAACACGTTTTTCGCTATTAATAAAAAATTATTAAAATTCACAACACTCTATTAGTTTTACATATTTAATGATCACAAGATATAAAAAAAAATATGTTAGCATTGATAATTGAAAAGTAAATTAGTAGCCCTTGTTTTTATAAAGTTTTCACTACCTCTAACAATACATTAATTTTGTAGTAATCGTTTTAAATTATGAATCTAAGAAACATAGTCCTTAAATGGACTATGTTTTTAAATTTAATGTTATATAAATAAAGTGGAATTGCATTAGTGGGGGCACTTGTCAATTTGGTAGGGGTTGAATCATGATTCAGTTTTCAAATCTGCACACGTCATTTTGTACAAAATCAAACAACTATTGCCTCTTCAATGATTGGACCTACATTCTCAATATCTCAAACTTTTTAATTTTGCCCAATTTATCGTTAGTTGTGCCATTTTTTATTTTTTATTTTTTTATCATTACAAAATTATCTTAATTTAATACCGTTACCATAATTTATTTGTAAATTATTTCAAAAAATAATAATTCTAATAGTGATTTAAATTTCCTTTGAAACTAAAATTTCTTAAAAATTAAATTTAAAAAAAAACAACTGATTGCATTGCTTAAATATATAGGAAAGTTAAAAAAGAAAGAAAAATAGCAGCATTAGCAAGCACTGAATCTGTAAGTCATGTCGTTGGACTGTCGAGCCCAAATTTCAGAAAACACAAAATAATTGTGTACCCATGAGCCATTAAATATATATTTTTTTCAATAGAAACTCATTTCATGGCACAAGAATTCCATGGCATAAAAATTATAAAAGTTAGTGTAATTAAGTGGATTGAGATGACTAATCACTTAATTCTTACGATATTTCTTTTTCCAATAGAAATTCATTTCATGGTACAAGAATTCTATAAAATTAGTTTACGATATTTCTTTTTCCAATAGAAATTCATTTCATGGTAGAAAAGTTCCATAAAATTAGTGTAATGAAGTGGGTTGAGATGACTAATCAGTTAGATTCTTACGTTCTTTATTGATTTATAACATAAAAAAAAAAAATATTTTAATTTTCATGAGAGATGCAAGGAAGTCTCGAACTGAAGCATACTGATATTGAGAAGGGCGAAAAAATGATGGGTGGGTAAGAATGTAAAAGGGTGTGAGATATCAGGTGGTGGTCCATCTCCGGTGTCATTTAAATATCCGTCTGAAAAATTCTGAAATCTGCATTCTGAAATCTGAAATTAGCAGTGTGTTGTGTTTCTCAGTCACTCACTCACCTTTGCTCTGTCTCCTTCCGCTTCTGTACTTTCCCATCAGCGGCTCGTGTCCCCATCATGATATCATTCTCCTCTTCTTACCTTCCCCAAATTTACTATTATCTTTCACCTTCCTTCTTTCTCTTTTTAGATTCTTTTCTTTTTCTCTTTTTAATACAATCTCATTTTCACACTATTCCTTCGCTATATCTTTACAATTAAATATTCATCTATCTTATGTCAAACTAATTATTTTAGGATAAATTAAAACTTACCAAATGCCAAACAAATTATATGTCAACTATGTCTCACATTATTTTTCACCAAACACTGTTCAAAATTAACACAATCATCACTAAATCTGCAAATTATTTCTAAGAATTTTTTTAGTCCTACTTATTTCTTACTTCTCAAACTTAAAGGAAAAGAAGTATCAACCAAGTTTAAATATTCATCAATAATTATAGATAATTAAAAAAAAGTCAATAATGCAAATATTTAATAGCACCATTTCATTTTCTCTAATTTAATAACTAATTATATACAAATAGTTTTTTAATTCTTTTAAATTTTAATTATTAATGTCAAAATTTAAGGGGGAAATATTTTGTGAATAAGTAGGTATCAGAAAGGTAAAAGAATCTCATATGATATACATTCTCAAAGAATTTACATATCAACACACTTCGTATACTATACTCTTGAAATGAGTACCTAGCAAATGAAGCGGGCCTTGTGCACATGAAATTGCGGTTCATTTGAATATTTTTTTTGCATACTTTAGTTCTAATTCTATCAATTTTCCCTGTTTTGCATGCAATAAGAAGGTTTAGTTTTTTTTTACTACTTTGTTTGTTTATTCTTTTTTTTTTTTGTCTTTGGTTAATATAAATCTTTGAACTTATCCAAATTTCTCTATTTTCTATCTTTGTGAACTTTGGAGTCTTTGTTTACTAGATCATTGACCTCTAAGTTTCTTGGATGTTGCTGCAATTATCTCCAGAGCATGTTCCATTTTTTTTTTCAATGTTCAGCCTATCATTCATAACCTAATCAAATTGTGGTGAGAATATGTGATTATGTAAGTCAAGCTTCACTCTCTATAAATATGTGTTTCTATTTTTCTCCAAAATGTCTTTACTCATTATTTTCTCTTATTTTTTAGTTTTTTTCCTCTTGTGAGTGTTTGTTAGTATTGTGATCTTCCATACCATCTTATAAATTTCTACTATTCATAAAAGCTTGCACAATATACCGCATATAAATTTTTAAGAATATTGTTCATTCACGAAATTATCTTCCTTATATTTTCAATGGTACATATTTAATTATAAAAAATTTAATAAAGTTGACAACAATTTTATCTATGTAAATATAACTTCTGATTTTCTAAATTACCTAATAAATTTCATAAAAAATATTTCTATCTACTCTAATTATCTTTAACACATCCAGGTTTCATTGAAATTATTTTGGGGCAGGCGAATAAATACGAGGATTGGTGAGGAAAGGGAGAAACCAAATAAAGTTGGAAAAACGAAGCAAAAATTGAGATTAAAACATGAAAAACGATAAAAAAAATTTTGGTCAAACCTTTCTTTGTCTTCATAAAGGGATTTGAAGAAAAAGTTGATTATATATTACTTTTTTTATAAAATTTAATAAAAATTATATTAATTATACATATAAATTATATTTTAATATATATAACATTTATAATTTCTTTATTAATTATTAATATTAATTTTCATATTATAATAAAATAAATAATAAATAAAAGATTAATTTAAATTTTAATTATTAATACGTATTTTTAATAATATTTAATATTATTTTTTTGATTTGAATTTATTTTTATTTTAATATATATTTCTAAATTATTTTATAATATTTTTAAAATTTATTATATTTATCAAATTAGTAAAAACTTATATTTTATATATTTTACATTTTAAAAAAATTAAAAAATCTTTTACAATCATCACATTACATACTAACTTGAATAAATTTTTCTCACAAATCTACTCTAACATACCCCAATCCAAACAACCTCACTTTTCTTTCAAATCTACTCCCTCAAATCTCTTCTCCAATCCAAACACACCATTAAGGTGCAAGTAGTATCCAATTAATGAAAATTGTGTGCTTTAATATTTATTCTCTATTTAATAGTAAAAATTACACTTAAAATTATAAACATAATTTTCTCTCTATTTTGATTTCTTCTTTTTATTAAAAGATTATATTTTCAATGAAAAATAACACAGTGACTTCATAAATCAACTTGAAGCACAAATTAAATTTGTAAAGTCGTAAATATTTTTACTACCAACATTTTAAATTAGATATCCCATATTTAAATATGTGATTTCAAATTCTAGATATTTAGGGATAACAAAAGTGAAATAAGAGTCATTAGTTTATCACAATTTAGTGGATTGTATTAGTCGTTTTAACCCGTTGTATCGCTTGTTACGACATGGCAAAAACATCATAACATATTAACTCATTGACTTTTTAAAAAATTAAAATTTTGAATAAAAAAAAATTAAAAAATTAACTTTTTATTATATTATTTCAATGATACAAATATGAGATGATAACTTCAATTGAAACATACAAAATTAAATTTTAATTATTAATTATAATTATATAATTATGTACCGATAATAGTTTTTTTTTTAATTAATCAATCACTTTTTTTAAAAAATTATATAATTAAACGTATTTTTAATATATATATATATATATATATATATATATATATATATATATATATATTTAAAAAAAAAAAAATTTTATATAAATAAAAAAAAAAAAGAGAATGAATTATTAAAAATAAATAAAAAAAATAATTTATAATATATATATATATATATATATATATATATATATATATATATATATATTCACTACAAGAAAAATTTCATTTAGCTGAAAAAAAAAGTGACGGTGCCATGTTGAAATTAAATAACGTCAAATAAGTCTTCATAATTAAAAAAAAATTAAATAAAATGTGAGAAAGCGTGGATATAAACCCACGCAAACTTAAAAAAAAATAAAAATAAAAAAGGTTGCATTGGTGAAACGGTCATACTAAAAATATTAATAATAGTAAAATTTTAAATTTTTGGGGGTTAAGCCCACGCTATGCCTTTGAAGGTTAAGCCCACGCTATGTTACTTAAAGTTTTGAAGGTTTAACCCACACTATGATTTTAAAATTAAAAATGATAAAAATAATAAAATTATTTTATTTGAAAACTGTTGAGCGAACTCGAATGTCAGCTTGAGAGCTTGAACATTTCTTCGTGAACTTGCGACGATCGTGATCGTGACCGTGGGATGCGACAATTGTGACCGTGACCGTGGGATGCGACAACCGTGAACGTGCGACAAGTGAGTTTCGATTTCTTCCTCCACTCCTTCTTCTTCTTCTTTGACGAGTGAGTTTCGCATTTTTGTAATCCTAGGTTCTTGATTTTCAGTAGTTTCCCTAACACTTTATTTTCTTCTCTGTGATTTTCGTGGATTGTGTTTGATGTGGTGATGCAAACTCACTTTTCTGTGTTCTGTTTACCAATTTTTTCATTGTTTGATTTAAGGGGTTGATTTAAGAGGATGCTAAGTTCTTGAATAATTTTGATGCTAAGTTCCTTGTAGGTCATTGATAGAGGAAATACTGCTCTTCGGCAAATCTCTCTTGACCAGGAGGATTGTGACCAATTAAAACTCTCTATCTCTACTAAGTCATTGTTATTTCTATTGTTTGATGTGTGTTTCAGATTTAGTCTTGTTATTACAATAATTTAAAGGATATGAATTCCTAAACAAAATTTGACAGATTGTCATCTATCTTTTGGTATAAACTAACTACTATAATATAGACAAACCTATCAAAGAATTACATTCAAACCATAATCCCAAGCCTAATTTAAGTCTCAATGTTTGTATAAAACAAAAATTCAAATAAAAATTTAAATATATCCATTTACTATTTTTATGGAGTTAAAACTGGTTATTAGTTACAAATTTGTAATAAACCTGTGTGTCAACTATGTGATAAAGGAGGTCACCTTGAATCCGCTGGAACAAATTTGATTGTACTTTCATGCCAGACTCATGCAACAACCAAGCCTTAAATGCACTAATGGTTAATTTTGTGGTGGTTGAAGATCCTTCATGGTATGCAAACACCAGAGCTAGCCATCATGTTACCAACAATATGCAAAATCTATCACATAAGAAAGGTTATAATGATAAGAAGTCTCTTATTGTAGCAAATGGAAGCAAACTTGGCAATAGTCATATAGGTAATGCAAAGTTACAAGATCTGTCTCTTAATAATGTGTTGTATGTGCCTAAAATTACTAAGAATTTGGTAAGTGTGTCTCAGTTGGTGACTGATAACAAAGTAAATATTATTTTTAACTCTTTTGACTGTTTTGGGAAGAACAAGTGGACAAGTTTGGTGATGTTCAAAGGGAAGGGAAGCTTGAAGATGGTTTGTACAAGATTGAAGCTGCACCTCCCTCAAATAATTCTCAAAATTTTAGAATTGTTTCTTTTCTTCAAATTTGTCAAGCCCTTCAAAAGCAGATGCATGACATAGGAGATTAGGCCATCCGTCTCAAAGAGTCTTGTCCCAAGTTTTAAATTAGTTTTGTTGTTAATAACATTAGTTTCTGTGATGCTTTTCAGTTTGGAAAATCACATGCCTTACCTTTTAAAGAGTCTCACTCTAGCAAAACATGTTTTAGATTTGGTCCACACTGATCTTTGGGGACCTACACCAACACTCTCAACATCCGGAGACAGTTTCTATATTCATCCGTTTCTATATTCATTTTGTTGATGACTGATGAGCATATATTTATTCACACTCAATAGCCTTAATCATAGATTATTGGACTATAATAATAAATAAATCCATTGTTTTAATTAATATTCTTATAATTGGGTTTATTTGGGCCTTATAT
>Ga0123342_1006607_pt1 | contig 15951 bp, 13 predicted proteins | sample Turbeawhitnodule_FD_89960 | JGI IMG/M metagenome (GOLD analysis project Ga0123342, IMG submission 89960) | Root nodule microbial communities of legume samples collected from Mexico - Turtle bean Mexico white nodule | ecosystem: Host-associated > Plants > Roots > Nodule | place: Mexico: Nepantla... | reverse complement strand
GAAGTTGGATACCAAAAGGTTAACAAGAGAAGGTGGAGTTAAACCTGATAAATGGCTATGGAGGGATGTGGATCATACGGATTTCTTTGTGAAGGTAGCATATAAGTGCCTCATGGGGGAGGATTTGTTCGCGAATTTCTGGACTTTAAAGACCTTACCTTCGACACATTTTTTTGGCTTGGAGGGTGTTATGTAATGCTATTCCTACTAAGGACAATCTTTCGAGACGCGGTATACCTTTGATGTGTGATCGGTGCCCTCTGTGTGGTGTGGAAGAAGAGTCGGTAAGACATTTATTTTTTGAGTGTAAGATTTCTTGGAAAATTTGGGGTATGTGTCTCACGTGGCTGGGTTTCCCTTTGGTGCTACATTGTGATGCACAAATGCACTTTAGGATGTTCAAACCTCTTGGTCTGAACCACGCAGTTACCAAGTGTTGGGGGGGTATTTGGGTAGGTTTTGTGAGTGAAATTTGGAATCACAGGAATAGGGTTGTGTTTGAGAATGGGCAGGTGGATCTAGTGGAGGTATTTACCGTGACACAAAGGAAGACTTGGTCTTGGGTCACAGTAAAAGAAAAATCGGTTGTGTTCTCTTACTCAGACTGGTGTTTGGATCCTATTTGTTGTATGAGGTATTTGAAAGTCTAATTTTTTGTGTTTTTAACTAACGTTCTTTCCTAGTTTTGGTAGTTGTGATGTGGTTTGCGCAGGTTCCTTCGGTAACTCCTATTTGAAAGGCTAGACTGAGGCTTGGAAAGCTTTAAGTGGTTGTGCAGGTTGTTTTGGTATTTCCTATCTGGCAGGGTCAGACTGATGATTCTGCTCTGTACTGCGGTTGTCTTGGACATATTGTTTGGCAGGGCCGGACTGAGTTCTTTGCTCAGAACTGTGATTGGAAGCTGTTACGTTTTTCTTGCAGGCAATATCTGGTCTATGTACTATCCTCGAAGGATCGGTTTGTTGATGTTAGCTTTTGGATTTTTGGTACAGTTTGCATGTTACAAAGATTTGGCTTAGTTTGTTGGGTGATGTGTCTTTTATTGTCGAGTTTGACACTTGGTTATGGTAATTCAGCCTGATGGCAAAAACCTCTTGTATGTCTTTGTTTGAGGGAGTGACCTTTTTGGTGGGTTGATGTAACTGTGTTTGTTGGGTTCTTATATTTTGTACTGGGATTGTGTATTGTTGGATTATTAGTTGGTAGGGTACTAGAATACTTGTATTTGGGGTTTTGTATAAGGGTTGGGACACCCCTCCTAAAATGTCTCTTTTTATTTTATTTATTCTTTGTTGATAAAAAAAAATTGAAAAAAAGAGTTAGTCTTGTGTCTCGAAAAAATTGACACTAAAAATATGGACACTAATAAGCTAGAGTTGATTTATGTAAGAGGATACTAATAGCAATGACTAAGGTATACTTGTACTATGCTCGAATATGAAAATGGGGATGAGATTGTGTTTGGTTTTAGTGATGTGCGGGGAAAAAGGGGTGAGAAAAGGCGTAGATTGTGTGATTTCACTACCTTCCTCACAAGTAGAGAAAGTAGATGAAAACCACATAGCACTTGTGCATTTATATTTTCACCCAAAGTTCATCTGTGCATGGCAGTGTGGTGTCACTGTTTTTTTATTTATAGATTCCATGCACAAAGATTCATGAACATGGCTCAGTCGTGTGATTCCTTGAGCGAGTGGAGTGATTCATTGACCATGGTTAATGTGGTAGATGGATTTTGAAAAACATAAATAAATAGGGGTGCATTATATTCACATTTACGTTGTGCTTCTTCCAAATCTTGTTTGTTGTGTGCGCTTCCGATCTTGTTTGCTGTGTGAACTTGTGAGTGAGTAGTTGGTGGTGTGGAACTCATTTTCTGGTGCTTTGAGGTATGCATTCATGGTGGACGGTGCATGAAGGTGTTGTGAACAAACAACCCCATTTCCTTACCCAATAGAGCTCTATAAACGATTATAAAAGACACATGAACATAATCGATTTCACGCGTTGAAGTAGAGGATAATCAATTACCTTATGCACATAATCGATTATACATGTTTTTTAAAAGATAATCGATTATTCCTGACTCGAATAAATTATGTGTGTAAATACGAGGGATAATCGATTATTTGTGTGGTTTAGGTTGTTTTGTGATTTCTTTGCTTTCGATTTTCATTTTATGAAGTTAACTTGGTTTGTTTGTTGTATACAGGTTATAACAACATGTTTCCAGTGCTCATAGTTTGACTCACATTCATTTATAACCACTGTTTCCTTAGAATGAATTGGTTTATTGTGGTTTTATAAGTGTTTGTGTTGTTGTAGTTAGTTGCTGGTTGTGTGCAAAGAATCTGAGGCAGTTTCATAATCCAAATCCGAGCCTTCTTCTTTCTGTAAGTGTTTAACTTTGGTGGATGTGTGTTTGGTTTGTATGGAAATCACTTTGTGGACTCAATTTGTTGATGAATAAATTGGAAACCAATTTTTTTTGTATTTGGTTTACTGCAAATAGTTTGGTTGATTAAAGTGTTAAGCATATAAAAAAATGATGATATCGAAAAACATTTGTTTATTTCAGTGGTATGCATGTAAAAAAGATGTTTAATGATTTCAAAAATTTATTTTTGTGTAACTTAATATATGTGTTTAACAATGTGATTGTGTATTTAATTTGTGTTATAAAATTGGTTTTAATAAATATGTTGTTTATTTAAATTTACATTTGAAATTTGTAATTGTTGAGCGTAACCCTACTACTAACCCTAGCACTACCCCAAAACATAACAAAAAAAGTAACCCTAACCCTAATAAGTAACACTAATCCTAACCCAAACACTACTCCCTAATCCCTAACCCTAACCATAAACCATACCTTACCAATAAATCTTATCACTAACCCCCAACCATTAACCTAAATTTATGGTTGTTTGGATGTAAATTAAACTTATATGATTGTTTGTGTTAAAAGATTTGTGACCATGGATAACGATAACCATTGGTTTATGTATTTTGACGATGTCGAGATGTCTAGCCCGAATGACATGAATTCTGATTTTATTGGTGTGGACTTCACATTAATTTCACAAATACAAGAACAAATTAAATTGCAGATGCAAGTAACAACAATGACAATCCTTTGCATAATTGCATATGGATTGAATATGTTGCGTGTGTTAACAAAAACAAATAACTCCATACCAGAGTTCGTACCACAAAAGAGTGTCGTTGACAAGAATTGATGTCGTACTTGGTCCACACTGAAAGATCTTGTGACATTATTTGCATTGGTCTGGAAGCATTTATTCAGTTATGTCAACGAATAAGAGGAACGAGGATTGTAAAGAATGCATTCCGATCAACTATTGAGGAATAAGTCACTAAATTTATACACATCATTGATCATAATATGAAGAGTTAGAGTAATTCATTCTTCTTTCATTGTTATTGGAAAACAATGTCCCATCACTTTCGCAATGTTTTGAGTGCAATTTGGATGTTGGAGGAAAAGTTCTTAATTCAACCAAATGGGATCGATGTGCAACTGCACATCTTAAACAACAACCAATTTCATCCATACTTAAAGCTACCAATCTGAGAAACAATACATGTATAAATAATTAATCTTATATGAGTTTTTATGATTTATGAATGTAAATTTATTGCCTAGTAGGTTTGCTTAGGTGCTATAGATGACACTCATGTTCGTGTGAAGGTCCCACAAGCAGATGCTCTTTGTTTTCACAAAAGGAAAGATTGGTCAGTTCAAAACGTATTCGCAGCTTGTGATTTTGACCTTAAATTCACATATGTTCTTACTGAGTGGAAAGGAACAACCTTTGATTTGAGGATATTGAAGGATGCATTTGTACGAGAGGATCCATTAATAATTTTGGAAGGTGACTTGAGTGTGTTTTTGAGTCCATAATATTGATTCAGTCATAATACTTATAACTAATAACAATGTTCACAAATGATTATATGAAAATATCACCTTGGAGACACATGTTTTATGTTGAAAAATATCACGGAGTTTGATACCATTTTAAAGAGTACTCTTGAAGAGGTCCACAAAATGGTTATGAGTTGTTCCATCAACGTCATTCATCACTTCGAAATGTAATGGAAAGAACATTTGGTGTCATGAAAAAAAATTATTCTTAATTATGAGCAGAGCCTCATTACTCTTTAGAGACTATGGACAAATATTGTTTTAGTATGTTGTATTCTTAATAACTTTCTTCGTGATAATTATGAGTCTTTGCTCAAAGAAGTTGACCGTGAGTTAATGGAAGCAGTTAAGATGGGCCACACTCACAAACTTGTGAGGATGACTATAGGAGCGACTCACATATTCAGAATACTATATCAAATGAAATGTGTACAAAGTATTGCAATAATTAATTTTATGTAATCAATATTTATATTTTTGTAAGAATAATTTGTTGGTTTAAAGTTGACATTCAACCTTTATTTCCAATTTAGGTATGCAACTGTTTTTGTTATTATGAATGTTCTATATTTTTTTTTATTAGGTTTTAACATGGATTGCATTTGACATTTCATCTACTCGGTAAGGGACGTCCTCGTCCACCTCATTGGAGTCAATGCGACCTCTGGGCTTTGTTTTAATTGCAACACACTAACCACGTTTATCTATTCGAAATGTTGGAGATGGGACATAATAAACTTGTCTGACATCGTGTGCAGGAATAAATGGATCACAAGGTTGGTATCTTGAACTCATTTGAATATCCACAATTCCATATATAGAATTCACTCTTGTACCTCTTCTGGATGGATCAAACCATTCACAATAGAAAACCACAACTTTATTGGGATAAGTCGAACTATTGTACTCAAGCTCGTATATTTTATTGATGATCCCATAAAAAACATCTTCACCTCCTTCGGTAAGGCCCTTCACGTAAACGCCACAATTAATTGTCTTTGTTCATTTGCTCCATGTATCATTATGGAATTTGTACCAATTGACAATGTATGTGTTCCATTCTTTGATACATCTCATGGGCTAATTTGATAAATCCCATAGTTTTTTATTTCTCAAACTTAATGGCTTGTTATAAACCTACACATGTAAGAAGTATAAATTACATATGAAATAACATATTCATATATAATTAATGGAAAGACACATACATGTTCCTTAAACCATGTAGGAAAATGCAAGTGTATATGAGTGGAAACACTTTTTTCAGGTATTTGCTCCATCATCAAGAATGAATTGTCAAAAATAGAGGACTACAACGATCAACTTAAGTTACCTTATATGAACATAGCAGTAAATTGAACCAAATTATTACAACATACTCAAGATATTATTTAACTTCACTGCAGTTGATTCAAACATGAACAAGAGCTGAATTTAATTCAACATCACTTAACCAATGGTTAACTGCCCTTCCTCTGTGACGTCTAACTGAATGAAAGATTGATAACTTTGACACACGTGTTTGACTTTCAATTTGTATTTCATTCCTTATATTTTGCGGGGAAAACATGAAGCTATTGAAATAAAGGGAACAAAAGTATGTAGTCTCACGATGCAAGTACGTCGCACAAATTGATCATTCAACTATGACTTTATTTTTGACTGGTCGTTTTGAATCACCCATGAATTTGTATGAAAATGTAATTATATAATGAATGATCACAATAATACAAATTAAATTCAGCAAATGTAGTAGAAGAGTTAACCACCTTTTAAATGGGTACATCCACCTATATTTCACTGGTCCACCGAGCAATGTTTCATTTGGAAGATGAATAGGGAGATGTTCCATTGAATCAAAGAATCCAAGGGAGATCATTCTTTCCAATTTGAAAATAATAATTGGAATATTTTCCTTCAACCTTCTTAGTGATTCCCCCTTTAATGTTGCAGAACACAAATCCTTAAAGAAATGACTAATTCAATAAGAGGATTTAAAACATGCATAGACAATAAGCTAAATGCAATAGGAAGTAAGGTCTCCATGAATACATGACAATCATGACTTTTCATCCCATGAATCCTTTCCTTTTCAACATCAGCACATCTGGCCAAGTTGGAAGAATAACCATCTGGCATTCTAAGTTCCTTGATCCAATGACACACTGACTTAGCTTCATTTGTACTCAAAGTGTAATTTGCTTTAGGCTTTAATATTTTTCCGTTATCTTATGGTTGCAATTCCAAGTCTGTTTGCCTAAAATACAAAGCTATATCTCTTCTTGCTTTGTTATTATCTTTTGTCTTGCTAGATACATTCATAATGATATTGAAAATTTTATCAAACAATTTTTTTTCAATATGCATCAAATCATGATTAAGCCTAATCATGATTAAGCCTTAACAAATTATCTTTCCAATATGGAAGATCCCGAAAAAGGCTCCTTTTTGTCTAATTGTGCCACTTTCCATATCCACGTATCTTTTCGACACCACTTTCAAAAAAATTTGGGAAATCCTTCACTCTACTCCAAACTTGTGAAGGTGTCAGCCTAGGAGGTCGCCCATCTCTTTCGACTTCCCCTTTTCAAAATGCCTTGATGTTTCTCCTAAATGAGTGATCATTAGGTAAGAACCTATGATGCGAGTCAAACCAACAACTTTTATGACCATACTTTAATGTGAAGGACTTAGTATGTCCCATGCAATGCAGACAAGCTAATCTACCATGTGTTTCCCAACCAGATAACATCTCATAAGCAGGAAAGTCATTAATAGTCCACATTAAAACTGGCCTCATCATAAAATTTTGTTTCCTCTAAATATTATATGTTAAAACACCATTCCACAACTTATTCAAGTGTTATATTCAAGTCCACATTACTATCATCTTGTACGGTTTCATATGCTATATCTTCGTCATGATCAGTCCAAATCCAGTAGTTAGGTTTGAACCCATGTTTATAAAGGTGACTTTTACGACTTCATCTTTCAAAATTCAGGTACAATTACATTTAGTACATGGGCATCTAATCCCTCCATCTAGTTCATAATATTTGTAAATTTGAGCTATTTGGATGAACTCTTAAACTCCTATCACAAAAGACTCCTTTAGACCTCTTCTACCACTGTAACTTTGATCATATATCCAAACATGACTAAAAGGAACATTGACCATGTTGTGTCATAATGAACATAACATTGTAATTGTTGTTGGATAGAAGAACTAATGCCTTAATAGATTTTACTAAAAAGATTAAACTTACAAAGCCTTATTAAAAAAGTCTAAGAAGTTTACACAAGTTCTATAATTGCTAAACATAATTTGCAACAATATTTCAGCATGCAAAAGTAAAAAAGATTTAAATCTTTTATCACTGCACTTTTAAATAAAGTTACCTTTTGAATTTTATATATCTAATTTTATCTTAACTAGTTCAAAAGACTTGAATGTGTCATTGTCTTTTTTTTTTCTTATCTGTTAATCTTTTTATTGACAATTTGAATTTAGTCTACGAATCCGATTCTGAATGTACTTGGTAAGAATCTTAAAAATAAATACATGAATAGGAGGAAAGAAAAAAAAGAAGGAAGTTCTTTTTTTATTTTTCTTATTTAATAATGGTAAAAAGGTGAATGATAAAATTAATTTAACCTTCTGTTTTATAACTTTATTTTTCATGAAATTAAATAATTATAAAATGATCTTCATCCAAAATTTTACTTGATTTTTTATAATATCATAAAAATCCCAACTCAATAAATAAATAAGTACATGGTTAATTTGATTAAGATTTAATCAAAATTTATTGGTTAGTTTCAAACTAAAAGAACGAGTTATGAGTAATGAAATATAATTTCTCAATAATTAAGTAAAATAATGGAAAAAAAAAAATAAAACTAGTACTTTATCAATAATGATTAGGTACAAAATATTAAATGCAGTTAACTTTTTTTCTTTGACAAAAGTTGTAATGTATCAATTAGATCTAAAATAAATTTTCTAATAATATATTAAAGAACATGTAAAAGAAGTTTTGAATAAATTTATTTTATACTTTACACACCTAAACTCTTACTATGTACATACTTCTAATATGTTTCTAAAATTAAAACATGCTATGTAATTTTTCAATATACACTACTATGGTATATATTTTTTTATCTTCATGTTATTGGAAAAATAACACTGTAAATTTTATACTTATGATTTGGTTTGGCACTGTTCTTCTTTTCCACTCATCTCAGGCGTTGGTGGAGGGTCATTTTAGTTGTGCAGAGCAAGGTGGAGTAGTGGGTTGGGTTGTCAAAGTGTTGCTTGCCTTCTAGAGGTAAAAATTAAGTTTTTTATAAGAGCATTGGTGGTTATGGAGTTTTTGAAGTTAATGGAAATCGGGATCTGGGAGTTTGCTATGAATTGATCAATCCAGAAGTGAAAATGTGATTTTTGGATGCGCCAATCTATAATTAAATCATTTTGTTTTCTGTATCAAGGGATGTTTTGAAAGCAAATTTTTAGGAAATTGTTGATTTTCAGATTGATGAATCTAGAAGCCTAATTTCTATTACAGAATGATGGATCCAGAAGTTATTTTGACTTATGGATTTCTGAATCTAGAATGCATATTTTGAATTATTATTAGTGGATCTGGAATGTTTTTTTTTTTGAATTATTGGATCCGGAATGAATTTTTTGAATTATGGATAACAACAATCTTACCAAACTTACAAATCCGAAAGATTTACTAATTTCCCAATTCTTGTGGATTCAATAATCCAGAATGTGAAAAAGCAAATGCAGATTCTCTATTTTGTAAAATTATCGGATCGCATTTTCTGGAATACTACATATGAATTGTAGAAACAAAAATCCGAAAAAAATGGAACTATAGATTCAAAAAATAAAATATTTACTTACCTTCTTCTCCAAACAGGTAACCGTCAAGAGAAACTACCTAACCACCACCAAGTTACCGAGATACCACCAATCACCACCAACAGAAACGTCTTCCTGTGCCAAGAGATGGAGCAGCTCCGCCGCCATTTAGAGAGAAATGGAGTCTGTCTGTGCAATCTGTGGGCAAAGAAAGATGAAAGAGTGGTGTGGGTCTTATGTGTATTTTAGAGTTTTTAAAAGATATTAGGGATAGTTTTATCTTTGGATAACATTGTGGGGTGCAGGGTGAAAAATGTAGGAGTGCAGGAAGAATCTGCCTTCAAATTTTATAACAGTTTATTTCAAGCCCCATAATAGTTTTAAAGGTGGTTGGTGTATAAACAAAGGGTTGACAAATAATAAATATCATGGGCCCGAACTTATTTGGTAAGGATGGTGCGGAACATAATAGTGAGGTAGCGAAAAGTGAAATTACTTGGCCAGAAGACCCAGGTTTATTTTACACGCGTTGCAGGTATTATAAACGTGGTGCAAATAACATAAATGTTAGGGGTGAACATATTAAAGGGTTTTTCTGCCTGCACCCCTATATTTTTCTTCCTGCACTCTATATTCTTTGAAATATCAGAATTATCCTTGATAATTTTGGGTGATTTCGGAATAGGAGTTTTGTAAGCAACGTGTGTTTCTATAATAGAAAATCTGAAAGGCAAAAAACTATTCCGAAATATCCTTTTTTGAAACATTTTTTTTAATTTTCAGAATGATAAATTCAGAATTCATAAAATATGTTCTGAAAAATATGTTCCAGAAATATTCTGGAAAAAGTAATTTGAAAAGGTAAAATGGTCTTTTCCAAAAATGTGGGGTACAGGAAGCCATTTTGTTGGGTTCAGGGAGAAACACCCCCATATTAAACCGAGCGATCCAAAAAGTATAAGGGACCCAAAATATTTTCAGTTTATTTCAAGTCCAATAACAATTTAAAAGGTGGTGGGTTTATAAAGGGATGACAAAGACGGCTTCTTCCTGCACCTCCATTACTTCTTCAACGACCTCTATAAACTTTTAAATTTCCAAAATTACCCATTCAGTAAAAAGATAAAAATAGAAATAATGTTTTATATTACAGATTACGTAATCTAGAAGTCAAAAATTATAACTTTCGAATTACGTAATTCAGAACTTATTTAACAACTCAGAATACCACATTACATAATTCAGAACTTATTTAAGAAAATAAACCTGATGAGGATCAAGTAGAGGAGACGCCTAAGGCCCAAGCCCAACAAGCCCAAGCCCAACAAGCCCAAGCCCAATCTGAGGCTCAAACCTAACCCATGATCTCAACACCTACCATGCCTCAGAGGATTACTAGAAGCATTGCACAGATTATAGGAGACGAGCATCAATTGATGTCTCTTTTTGTAATTTCTTTAGATAATATTTTAAATAAAACATAAAAGGAGGGTGTGGATAGGAGTTTAGTGCTTATGAGTAGAAATAGCAAAGTCACACCTTCCATGTGACTAGCTAGGCGCCATTTTCAAACTAGGTGGCATTTGAATTTCCCTCTCTTTTGCTTCATCAAATCTGGGCATCTCACACTATAAATAGAGGTGCTTGGTTCATGTAATTACAAGTTGAATTTTAAGTAAAGTTACTATACACAATTTGTGTGAGATTAGTGAGAATTGTTCTCCTAGCTTTAGTCTTATCTTGTGAGTTTTGGGAGCTCTCAAGTGGCGGCAACTACACTCATCTTGGAGCAAATTCACACTCTTAAGTGGCATGTTCTTCATTCATAGCTTCAACCACATAAGCTTTCCTATCTTTGATCTTTTCATTCCAATTCAATTCCTAAATATGTCTTGTGTTGATATTCTTGTTTCAATTCGGCTATAGCTATTTGTTTAGTGTTTCTTCCATTGTTGTTCTGTTTTCAATTATGTTTTTATGTGTTTTAATTCTGCACTTTACCGCAACTTATCCTATCATTCATTCATCACCTATAATTGTCTTTTTCCTTTGGTCTTATGGAAATGAACCTTCACATCTACTTAATACTTGTTAAGTTAATGTCCAGTGAGAATTTTTCTTAGAATTCTCACCTAAATTGCTTAAGAATCTTGATCCTAATTCTTAAAAGTGTCACCTAATGAATCAATCTAAAATAAACTCACATCAAAACCTACCTCATTACGTAATCCAGAAATAAAAAACTACCACTTTCGGATTACATAATTTTGAAGTGGTAATTTTTGACTTTCGGATTACGTAATCCGGTAAGATTATTTTCTTAAATAAGTTATAGATTACATAATATGGTATTATGAGTTGTTAAATAGGTTCTGGATGACGTAATCTGGAAGTTGTAATTTTTAACTTCTGAATTACGTAATTCGGAAGTTGTAATTTTTGACTTCTAAATTACATAATTCGTAGTGTAAAAATTGTTTCTATTTTTATTTTTTACTGAAAGGTAATTTTGGAAATTTCAAAATTTATGGAGGTGGCTGAATAAGTAATGGAGGTGCAAGAAGAAGCAGTCGATGACAAATAACAAAATTGTTTGGCCAGATTAATGGGCCCAGACGTATTTGGTAAGGGAGGTGCGAACCTTAATACTGTGATTGTGAACAGTGAAATTAATGACCAGTAGAGTCAGTTTTATATTCATAAATGCGGTGCAGGTATTAAAAGCATAGTGCAAATAACATAAATGTTGGGAGTGAACATATTAAAAGAGGGGTCCGAAAGGGCCCAAATCTTTTTCCAGAGTTCATTAAGGCTTTGTCTTCCTGCCTTCATCAACAACCAAGTTCCATTTCAATCATACAAGAACAAAATTTATCACCTAAAATCTAAAATCTAAAATCAAAATCAAAACCAAAATCAAAACATTCATTAAAAAAACCGTCCACAACACAATCCAATACAGACAAAATTACGTACAAATTAAACCCTAAACAAGACATTATAATCAATTCACTCAGCTCACGATCTACTCCTACAATAGTGGCGCCAATGAACTCACGATTTTGGATCCTTTCTTTAACCGATTTTCCTTTCAAAATTCATGTAAAACAAATAACTTCAACTTATAAAGGAAATCAAAATATCTACTCACAAAACAAACCCTAAATCTCCAAATCCAAAATTTGGAACTCACCCCCACAATAATGTCCTCACTGACTGTCGACGAGCTCACCACAGTTCCGGTCACCGATTATCACCTCACCGTGCATCGATTTCACCTAAAAAGATTGTTGATCAAGGATGAACAAGTGCTTTGATGTTTTCAAATCTAAGATGTTTGATGAAAGGCTGGAGTTGCTGCTTGTGTGTGGGTGGGATCTGGGTAGATTAAAGTGTAATCCACTCTTTGTTTGAATCCAAAACTGATTTGAATTAAGTGCAGAATCAGAGGGTGTTCTGATTTTTATGGATTGTGTGCCAAAGGAAGTGTGTGACTTGAGGTGTTCAAGGTCACTTCTTTGGGGGTGTGTTTGTAATTTGTGATTGATTGCATAGTAGATACCTAGGGGTTTCTGGGGACTGGATGTATCTCTTGGGATAAGAGTGAACCAGTATAAATTTCTTATGTGCTTTTCTTTTACCCTGAACTCATTTAAATTCTGCTTTTAAGTTGTTTTTGACTCTGCTGATAAAAACAACCGATTGAATCGCAAAAACAATTGGTTGATTTTCTGTTAATCAACTTAAACAGTTTTGTTTGATTGCTTTCTGCATTTCTGTATCTGTGATTCTGCTTTGAACTTCATTATACCTTGAAAGTTTCCGAAAATCTTTCATAAACAATTCACCCCCCTATTGTTTAAGGCCATATATTCTAACAAAGATTTCACATGTCTGTTCTCTCACTTGCATTTCTTTTGTTTCGACTAAACCCTAATACGCCTCAGTTTTCTTTATCCAGTACTTCACAAATTACTTAGGGATCCATACAGACGAATCCATAAATCTGATTTTAAATGTATGACTTTTAATATCCGTCGACAAGTGTTTGTTGATAAAAATGCCTGTGTTTTTTTAATATGAAATATTACTAAAATTTGACACTTATCATTTACGTCTAATAGATATTTGGAATATGCAATTGGAGAGGAAAAAGAAACAATCCATGAACAAATAAAAGCTAAACCAAAAAAAATATATATATTACTTTTGTTGAGTGAAAAATTGTTTAACAACAATCCAAAAGCCCCTTTGATGGAGGACTATATGGAAGGACTCATATTAGGACTCTGACAAGGGTAATGGCTTGAAGATTGAAAGAAAAAGGAGCTCAGAAGACTCTTTTTCTGGAGAATTAATTATTGATTGATCTTCCATTTTCCTTGGTCTTGTAAACTTTGTACAAAGTAGTATAGGCTTTATCTTGGGCTTGTATTTGGGTCATTTTTCATGGACCATGTATTGTGCCAATTAAAGTAGGGTGTAAATAGGAAAAGAGAGTCTAGCTAGAGTTACAATTGGGTCTCCTTGGGCCCAATGCAACTCTAGACCGTCTTGGATGCACAAATAAAAGTCTAGAGTGCAAGTAGAAAGCATGGAGTGGATATGAACGTCTAATACATGGCAAGGAAGACACAAATGTCCACATGACATCCCCTCATGTAAGAGGATTTCCACCAATGAAAAAAAGTCACTTGTCAGTCTCTAATTTGAGGGGATTTGCTCAAACGAGAGGAAGAAATTTGTCACCATGGGAGTGGAGAGTTTTTAGGGTTAAAAAATTTACCTTGACTGCCCTGAGCACTATAAATACAAGTACTAGTCCTCTTGTAAATTAGCTTAGAATTGATAAAGAAATGTTGCCCAAGTTTGTGCACAACTTGTCTTCTTTGCTCACTCTTTGTTAGTACTAGTTTTGCTCACTCATATTCACCAACCAAATTCATTTTCTCCATTCAGTTTCTTCATCCATCTAATCCACACAAGGCATTCATCAAACCACAACATATCAAAAAAATTACAAAGAGCTACATGGACTCAAGTTTAGGACTACATCACCCTTTATATAGGCTTTGGAAAAAAATCCATAACAAAATAAAAATCAAATACTGGCGATAACCATTATCTCTCAACATATTGCTTCCTCCATCTTCATCTTTTCTTCCTACACCTCCATACATGTGGAGAAAAATAAAAAATTCTCTTCATGCAATTTTGTAGGAAAGACTCCAAGTTGTATGTTAACTTCTTACAATTTGCAGATGACACGTTATCATATGTGAATTCTAGAGTATGCAATAACTATAAAAGGTATTCTTAAATAATTTTGAGATAATTTTGAGATTAAAGGTAAATTTTAACAAAACTAAGATAATAGAAGTGGGAATGAAAGGGGGAGTGCAAGAAAGATATATGCATCAATTCTAAACTACAAAGTAATGGCAATGTCTTTCACTTATCTGGAAATGTGTGAGGGAACCAAAGAAAATACTTGTTCAGACAACCAGTTCTAGATAAAATTAGAAAAAGATTAGGAAAATGGAAAATAATGTTCCTATCATATGGAGGGAGGGTATGTTTATTAAAATCATTGTTAGCATTAATCCCATTGTTTTACATGTCTTTATTCAAACTACCAGCCAAGGTGGAGGAAGAAATTAGAAAAATCCAACTTAAATTTCTATGGGATTGGAATAAAGAAAATAAGAAAATAGCATGGATCAAGTGGGAGAGAGTGCATAAAGAAAAGGAGAAGGGAGATTGGGAATTAAGGTTTTGAAATTATTTAATAAGACCTTATTGGCTAAATGGAAGCGTAAATTGTTAACTAATACAAAGAATTTATGGAAATAAATAATACTGTCTAAATATGGCAAAATAACAAACATGAACTTAAGAACTAAAACAAATGAATCAACATGGTAGGAGAACTTCAAGGAAGCATGTAGGTTAAATAAAAATGAATGGTTTGAAAACATGTTTTGGGAATAGGGTAAAATTTTGGGAAGATAAGTGAGGATGAAATGAACCATTAAGATTTGGATTTCTAAAATTATAAGAAAATTCAGTCTTCAAAAATAAAAAAATTGAAGGAGGTAGGGAGTTGAAACAATAATAAGTGAAAATGAAAATTAGAACGGAAGAATGAGTGATTTGACTGAGAAATAACACAAGTTATTACAATTATCCAGTAGTAGAAGGAGAGAAAATAAAATTAGAGGAGGACGATAAAAGGGTTTGGATGAAAAATGAAAACAAAGTATACACTGTCCACTACTATTGCATAATAAAAAAAGTGGAGAGAAAGAAAAAATGTTCATGGAATTATGGAAGATGAAACCTACCAATGGTAATTCTTTCCGTGGAAAGTTCCTAAATTGTGCATCAAACAAAGATAATTTAATAAAAAAGAGTGTTAATTTAAGCATGTGAAATGTGTAGAACATGTTATGTAAAAGTAGGTAGTACTCAACTCTAACATAAAAGAACACCAATATAAATTTGCTAACTTGACATAATAATTATGCTATGCGAAAAACTGCTCCTAATTATCACCTGCAAGTGATATATAAAGCGCAAATTAATAATATAAACCACAAAAAAATTAACATCTTGATTATGCATTGGTTAATATTAAATGTTTTCACTATCTTCCTTTTATTTATTATAAACATACTTTTTTTCCTCCTTTTCATTTACTACTATTATAAATGAACTATGATTAAAGTTTAGATGAGAAAATGGTTATGATAATATGAAGAGTGAGTTTAATTATACATTTAAAGTTTTTATTTTCAAAAGATTAAACAAAATATTTTCTATTTATCTTTAGGTATTTTTTTAACACAAGAGAGTCGTTTCAAGCCAAATGATAATAGTATTAAATTCTAAAAATTAAGACAACTTTTTTGTGTGCGAAATTCATCTATATTTATTCAGCTACAAAAAGTAAAGCTTAAATTAGGTTAGTCCTTAATAAAAAAACTCGAGAATGAAGCAGTTAATTTTAACTTTCTAAAAAGAAATTGAGATGCATGCATGTTGACACGGATACTACATAAATAATAAATTTATAAAAACACAAGAATGCAAAATCTTAAAAATATAATACAATAGAGTTATGTCG
>Ga0123342_1006606_pt1 | contig 15951 bp, 6 predicted proteins | sample Turbeawhitnodule_FD_89960 | JGI IMG/M metagenome (GOLD analysis project Ga0123342, IMG submission 89960) | Root nodule microbial communities of legume samples collected from Mexico - Turtle bean Mexico white nodule | ecosystem: Host-associated > Plants > Roots > Nodule | place: Mexico: Nepantla... | reverse complement strand
AATTTACATTTAAATCATAGTATAAATGACTTTCAACACTAGAATTAAAGATAATAATTATTGTCTATTCAGATGCCAAAATAAAACTGATGACGGCTGAAGGCTTTGAGTTTAATGCTAACATCTATAAACAGAACTCTGTTGAACTGATTATTATTATCATTACTATTATTGTTGGTTCATGATTGCATGAAAGAAGAGTTGATACAAGAGCAAGTACTTTTCTGAGCACAGTAACAGTGTTCTGTTATGTAAGCCATATATCTTAAGGATGATATGATGTGTATTGTTGGTGGGGTCTCTGAGGTTAATGCAGTAGACGTGGACGCTGTTGTCTGTAGCTATACTGAGCCAAACTGATCCTGTTTTGGCTTGACTTATTAACCATGTCCTTGTAAAGTGGAACTATTCTAGATTTCTACAACTCCATCGTGGGGCCATCATATCCCTATCCACCACCACATTCTTCATACTTATGCCAAACCACATCTTCTCATAAAAGTATTCAGTAGTCAAGGACTATCATCAAGTATTCATGGTTACAATAATACTTATAAAATATGTAATATTCATTCATGATTTAGACTATAATAATAATAAGTTATGGATTAAATACATGAAATTGATTTTTATTTCTAGTCCATACTTTAGAGTAGGGGTGGCAAAGTGGGGCCTGCCGTGCGGGGAGGCCCGTGGCCCGCTGAAAAAAATGCGGGACGGATTGCTTATTTCTACCCGCTGGCCCGCTTAGGCTCGTCCCGCATAACCCACAGCTCGTGCGGGGCGGGTTGGTTTGCATAACTTTAAAATATATAAAACATGTAGTAATATTCATGATTTAAACTATAATAAGTTATGGATTAAGTACACAATAATAAGTTATGGATTAAGTACATGAAATTGATTTTTATTTCTAGTCCACACTTTGGAGTAGGGGTGACAAAGTGGGGCGGAAAGGCCTGCGGCCCGCTGAAGAAAACGCGGGGCAAGTTGCTTATTTCAACCCGTTAGCCCGCTTAGGCCTGTCCCGCATAACTCGCAGTTCGTGCGGGCTAAGTGCGGGGCGGGACGGATTGATCTGCATAACTTTAAAATGTATAAAAAAAAATTTACACCCCTATATTTTCTTCATGTAGCCTTATATTTTACATTCTGAAATTTTTAATAACATCTTACTATGCATATTTCATTAAAATAATATTATGAGACCATTTATCTAATACATCTAAATAAATAAAAAATCAATTTTTTATTTAAAAATTATTATTTTTAATAAATATTTCTTATGCAGGCCAACCCTTGTGCGGGACGGATTAAAAAAATCTGCCCGCGAATTCTATGCAAAATGGGTCAACCCGACCCGCTTTTTGCAAGCCAAGTACGGAACGGGCCTATGCGGGACGGGCGAGCCTGCATTGCCACCCCTACTTTAGAGAAAATTATTGAAATTTATTTTTATCAGTACTATAATATAATATCTATGTTAATATGAGTGAACATAAAATATTTTAATCTTAATCCTTCAAATCCGTTTGATAGTTAAAAAGCTGGCAATAATAATTCTAATAATTTTGTTATTGTACAATAATGTCCAAAATTTAGACTACGAAAATTAATTTCACGTATAAATACAGGACAAAAATATATTTAATTCTATTATTATCTATTTATTTTGCTTAATAAATATAATATACAAATTTCAATCCTTTTAATTTTTTATTTTTATTATTATCATCCTCTCATTCTATTGAATTAATGGCAGTCCACTTAATCATCCTTATTCAAGATCTTGTTCAAAAAGATAGAGTTTAATACCATTCCCATCGTTGATAATGATTTCTTTACCAATCATCATATAAAATGAGCTTAAGGTCTGCTTTATAACTAAATAAGATCAATAATTAAGGTGAGTTGATGTATCATCATTGTTTTAGTATACTTTTTAGTTCTCCATGACTATGACAGCATTTTCTATTAAATGTATTCTGTTTTAGTTGTTTCATACACGAAACTCTGATTTCGAAAATAACAACAATAATTGAAAGGAATACCATCTTTTATAAGTTACAAAGAGCTATGGGTAAGATAAATATTTGCGTATTTTTTTAAAGTAACCAAGCGATAAATATATATTTAATCAAATATTAAGTTGATATTATTATTGATTTTTTTTCTTTATAGCATATTGTTTACGAAAGCTAGAACAATAAAAGTAAATTACCTCTAAGCAAAATATCACTTGTCTATAATTTAAAACAAACATTCTAATAATAATCTTTTTGAATTAAAATGAAGCTAAATTACAATAATTAAGTAACTTGAAATTGTTCACTATTTATAATATACTACCTTTAAATATAAAATACCACATACAAAATTGATAATTTGTTGAAAATTCAATCAAAAGTAATGATTTAACTCAACATGAATTAATAAAGCAAATAGAAAACATTTTAATTTATATTTTTTTATAGAGAAGCTAAAAACACTTATATTATTAAATTAAAAATGAGGAAAGAAAACTGTGACACTTGTTCCACTGTTTTGTAGACGTGTGGAGGGTTTGAGCCAAGAAATCGGGTACGCAGTCTTATTGGACTGGACTGGGCACAGGGAGAAGATCCAATCCAATTCCAAATCCAATACGAGAGTGAATTCAATTTACAAATTAGGTTCCTATTTGGTTTCAGATTCTCATTCATTGATCTGTGTTGCGTGGTTGTGCAGTAGTTGTGAGAAGATGGGGAAACAAATTGTGCCGGTGAAATCGGTGATCTACGCTCTGTCCCCTTTCCAGCAGAAGATAATGCCGGGTCTCTGGAAGGACTTGCCCACCAAGATTCATCACAAGGTCTCCGAGAATTGGATCAGCGCCACCCTCTTGCTCGGTCCCCTCGTCGGCACCTACGCGTAAATCTCTCCCTCTCTCTTTCTCTCTCTGTGTGTTAGGGTTTCCCCCTTTTGTCTCATGATTATGTATTATATGTTTATCGTTGTGAATTCAATCGAGTGATGATGAACAGTTTAGCGTTTTGTTGTTGGTTTTGGACCGGAATTACTCGGTCCCCTCGTCGGCACCTGCACGTAACTTTCTCTTTCTATCTTTCTTTGTTAGGGTTTCCTCTTTCTATGTTTTACGCGATGATTATGTATTATTTGTTTATCGTTGTGAGTTCAGTCGAATGACGATGAGCAGTTAAACATTTTGTTGTTGGTTTTGGACCTGAATTGGTCTCGAACCTTGCTGGAAGAAGGCGCTGTGTTCTGATTTGTCAGGGAACAGGGAACGAATCTGTTTCAATAAATCCTGAATTAGTAGGATGTGCTTAAAGAAGTTTGGCAAATCTGTTTTTGGCATGTTTGATTTTGTATCTGAGCATGTCCTTGTGTTTGTGTGTGTGTCAATAAGAGTAAGCGTGTGATGCGATCCTCTGCTGAATTGGTCTTGTATTAGCATATTTTGTTATAATTAATTTGTCTGCATTTTATTCCTCCATATTTTTGTTGGTGTTGTTTGGATATTAGTGGCTTTAGTTGTTGCAGACACCGTATTTGAAGCTTTAGTCAAATTTTTAACTACATCGTAGGGTTGGTGGTATTGAAATTGGAAGGAGAGGAATAGGATAAACACATAACCTAAAGATTTTCCCACTAATATTTAATTAACCTCAATGTAAAATCTAATCATGATGGTTACTTGTATTAGTCATGAATATAAGATAAGTAAAACTAGAAGACATAGCCAAAACATTCACAAAACACAATCAAGACTCTGGATGCTTTCCGGAGGGTTAAAGATTGTAATTGTCTAGTATTTCTGGGCCTTGGTCCGTACATGTTAGTTGGTAAAAGTAAAAACTCAGTGGGTGCTTCAACAGAGTCAAAATATAGCCACACCCTCATCTCAGTGTAACATCCAGCCACCCTCATCTCAATGTAGCATCCAGCCACCCACCCACTAGTCAGTGACTTGGATGCTGGGCAGAGAGCCTTGATGGAGCCCTATTCACTACCAGCAACTTGGTCTGATTTTTCTTCTTTGGAAACTCCTTTTGGCCAAGCATCGTTTTACACATTAGTCATGTAAACTCAGGTATGTGGATTTGAAGAGACAATTATTAACTTGAACACACAAATAATATCTTGCCTGGATCACCAGCTAAGTCCTTGACAGGACCTCGTGACAAATGTAGTATGGGAGTAGAGATAGCCCCGAGATTTGCCTAAGACCAGGCACTCATAATACTCCTTCTGGTCCTTGATACAAGACATCATTTAGAAGATATTGATGGTCCTTTCTATAAGGCATTTTATGATTTCTAGGAAGCATTGAATATACTCTCTCTCTCTCTCTCTCTCTCTCTCTCTCTCTATTTTGCCGATATTTATTAAGTGGTGCATAGTTCTTTCCAACTGAAATGTATTTACATCACTCACAATAAGTCAGTAACCAACGAACTTATTTTAATTGTTTGCTGAGCCAGCCCTGCCACTTAAATGGCAGCGTGTCTAGATCATGGTAGTTGAATCGAGATACAAGTAGTGTATTGGAGAGCTGATTTTCTGAATTGTAAGATTCATAAACATTAAAAAATGTAACGTATAAATGTAAACATGCAAAGATGCAATTATCATAGTCATTCATATTTCATTGTCTTCCTCTCCAACATCTACATCACTCAAATCATCTTCATCTTCTATTAAAAGTTCTTCTTCCTTTTTTTTTTACTTGGAGCTCCCTCTTCAACATCAAAACACTCATGTAATATCTGCCTCTCTTTTTGTTTTTCTCATTTTTAAAAATCCAAGATAACAGAAAAAATCCCCCAAGACAGCAGAAAAAATCGAAGAGAAAAATATCACTCTTTGTATTTTGCTTCACTCTCTCTTTTTTGCTCTTTGCGCTCCTACTTTATACTTCACTCTCTGTTTTCTACTCTCTTCACCGCGCGTCCAGTCACGCGCCTCCGACAACCACCACGCGTCCAGTCGTGTGCCTCCCATGTTCACGAGTCTGATGGTTGTCGCTGTTGGAGGAGAGGGCATGAGGTTCGTGTAGCATAGGAGAAGAGATTTGCTTTTAAAATTTTAAAATTAGGGTTTTTAAATCCCAATTTGTTACACGTTATGAAATGATTCAGTGATTCGTCTTACAATTTGCATGATGCAGTTGCGATACGGGAGCAAAAACGGTTATTCAATCAATTCGTATCGTGGGAAGCATGAACCATATCGTTTCGTGCGATTCGTATCGTAAATCGCACAATACTTACTACCATGGTCTAGATTTATGAAAATTCCCCCATTTGAGTGATTTACAAGCTTTCTTGACGTTGGTATAATTTTAATCTGATGTGTGGAATAATTGAATTGAAGCTCCCACAGGAAAGTGCAATATTATGCAATGTTGAGGAGGATTGTAATCTTAACAACCCTGGTGCTATATGTTACTATTAGCAAAGCTGTTGTGCTGTTTTTTGTAAATCACCTATAACCTATGAAAAAAACTGAGAAAGAAAAAAAAAAACGTTCTGGGTGGAATGAATAGGTTCATTCCAATTCATCCTATTTTAAAATTAATGTATGTCTTTTTATTCACTGCATTATATTCCCTTCCCTCAATCTGATGTTACTCTCAGCATCCGGTCTGCAGTATCTATCTATTAAAAGTTCAACGAATGATGAGTAAACAAAATTTAACTAGATTTTTCATTTGGTATTGAACTGGAAATAGCCAGCAATTCTATGGAGAGGTGGATTTGAAGCTGAGAAAATTAAAGCTGGATTAGTTTATTTATAATATAGAAAATTACTGTTTAGTAACTTCTCTAATAAGTGTTTAGTGAATGCTTTTCAAACAATTGCGGAAGTTAGTGTAATGTACTAGTGGTGACAAATAATGTTTTTAAACAATTAAGGAATGTTAATGTATGGCTAGAATAAGCAAGCAATGTATGTGTGTAATTTGACAAAATTCAAAGAGTAGTGTTAGTATAACTTACTCATATATATATATATATATATATATATATATATATATATATATAATATCCTGTCATGAATCTCTAACTGCATTTCATGGTGATAACTTCAACATCTTGAGTGATTCACTTCTCCATTAGATAAGTAGCTTTGATTGACCATCAATATCTCTGATGCTGGTTGAGTTGTATGTCTAATATGGTTTTTGGATTGATGCAGGTATGTTCAGAGCTACCTGGAACACGAGAAGCTGTCTCACAGGTATTGAGTTCTGCAAGAGCTGATTGGATAAGCTTCAAGTTTGTCGCCTTGCTCTTGTTTAGGCTCCTAATAATGTGACACAAACTTGCTCTTACCCTTTGGTTTTGATATGTCTCGAGTTTTGAGCCTAACTTTCACAGTGTTTATTGATGGTCTATTTCATTTTCCTATTCTATATTACTTCATATTTTAAAAGACAATTTACGTGTTTTGTCAATAATGCCAGAATTAGTTTGTCGTAATGGACGAGTTACTTATATATTTTTTTTAATTCAAACAATCATGCTTAAAATACTCGCTAATTTTTTATGCGTATTATGAGCTGCTTGTCTGGTATCAGCATGGGCCTTTTTAACTTAATATTTTGCTAGAAAATAGTCATAAATCAATGATAAAAAATTGTAGTTTTCTAACTCTGCATCATTAAAATGTGATAGCTGGTTCCTTACAATGCGTGACAATTACAATTCGTTTTGTAATTTCTCTAATTTCTAATTTATTGAGTGGGTCTACTTTAAACGATGCAAATCTGAATTGGGCAGTTGTTAGCATTTCATTTTGGGGACTAATGGATATTTATATTATTAAGTGGGGTCTTGAACTAGTTGGTTCTACTACTATTTGCCCGATCTTATTAGTGCAAAATATGAGATTGTGTTCAACAATAGAGTTGAAAGAGATTGAGAAAAATATCTCATCAATAAACATGACATCAGCACTTATACAGACAGTTAGAAAATTTTTTTACTTAGAAAAAAAAAACACTTAACCCGTTAACCATGTAGACATCCTAATTTAAGTTTATTTTAATTGATTTTCTTACTTTATCACTTTTACAAATGGATATTTAAACTTTAATTTTGTTCCAGTTATCTCTAAATTTTCTTGTTTTTGGTATATATACACTTAGAATTTTAGATTTATCTTAATACTTAAAACTTATCCAACTTTTATAGATGAAATTGTCTCATTAATTTTAAATTAAATTAAATTCGAAATTCTTGAATCAAAATTTGAATTTGGATATTTATTGATACTTCTAATTTAGGATGTGTAGATTCTAAATCTTATTCTTTAAACTATCAAATTAATTTTTAAGAGATAGCATTATCATACAATTAAAAAATTAAATCAAAGTAAAAGATTTTTTCATATACAACTAAGTACTATTCTCAACTAAAAAATATTTGTACAAATCAAATAGATTCTCAATTAAAAACGATCGACGTTTGATATAAAGGATTTAACTCTAATGTATTAGAAAATATATTTATAAAAAGATTGATAAGTTTTAAGGATTAATTAAAACAAAATTCGAATCTATTTATGAAAACAAGTTTAATGACCGATTGGGATAAAAGTTAAAGCTAAAAATTTGTAAATGAAATTAAATTTGAGGATTAGTTAAAGTAAAACTAAAAGTTAAGGTCTATAGTTGTAAACAGAGTAAATTTTAACGAGATTAACTACTCTTCTTTCATATATTTTTTTTCAGCCAAAGAAATTTCAATCCGAAGGAAAAGGGAATTTGTCTATTTTAAGATGAAGGAATGTACTTAAATAATGTTATAATTATTGATTGAAAATTTGATGATTAATATTGTAATATATTCCAAAAACACATGAGTGACATTTTACCTTATTATAATCTTAGGACGTAAAATTTTTAAACAAAAATAGTCGATTTTTATTGTTGGACGAAAAAAATAAACGAAAATATAAGAAACGAAAATATAAGAAACGAAAACCTAAACAAGATGTTGAGAGATTGAGGAACAAGCGATGAATAGAAAAGTTAAACAATTAAAACTCAACTAAAAAAATAAAAAAATAATTAGTACTCAATAATATAGATCAAGAAAATTTAACAAGGATTCAATTAAAAATATCCAAATTTATCAAAGATTTCAAACTTAATTAAGTCTTTTTAAAATATTTTTTTTAAAATTTATTTATTTATATTAAAAAATAGATGCTCTTTTCTACATCACCACCGTATTGTAATCATAATCATATCTTAACTAAAAATGAGAGGATAAAAACTAAAATATATTTTAAAAACTAAAAGTTCATTGATGTTTTTGAAATTGTTGAAACTTACAACTAAAAATCACTCTAAACAAAAGCTTTAGTTGATAATTATTAATCCATATAATTTTCTAAAACGTATATTGTTATTTTAGAAAAAAAAAAACTAAATTTAAGAAATAGAGAAGAAACAAAATGATGTATCTTCTTACCTAAAATTGAAAAGGACAAGTGGTAGGAGGTTTAAGTAATTTGTGCAAGGTTCTTCCTAGAGTTCCTTGTTGCTATCGTTGTAAACTAAAACCCTCAATTTTAAAAAGGGCATAAGACATTAAGTTCTTTAGGCTTATTGAAATTAAACTTCTTGAAATAAAGGGGAATAGATTGTTATTTTTATTTTTGAAACTACACTAGCCTCCACAGATACGTAGAGTAGTAACAGTTTAAATCTTTCAAGAAATTACTTCAATTCTGTTCTTCAAAAGGAGAAAAATGTCGTCAATTTAATGATAGAATGATAAATTTAATGTCAATTTCTATGATTAAGGGTTTAAATTGATGTAACCTATGATTTGAAACAAAAAATCTAGTCAACTAAAAAAATGTTTTTTAAGCGATAATCAATTACTCTTCATTTCGTCATTCGTTGTTAGGTTCAACTGCAACTTAAAAAAGTTCAAATTATAAGTCAAACCTTCCAATTTTAATAGTTTACTGCAACCACAATTGCAAGACACCTTGCAGTGCCAACATGGGGCATGCAGCATTCAGCATTCAGCATGCTTGTTCCCGAGTGTCATTGTTAATTGGTCAAATGCCAAGTTTCTCCACTTTGACAAGCAAGAACTTGTATGAACAGCACCAAGAAGCAAGAAGGTTGGTTCTACAAGGGGTGTGTGATAATGTTAAAGTTACTTTTCTAACCAAAATCTAAAAAGCTGTAATCAAGTGTTCAATTTAACAGCAGAAACCTTGTTTAATATATGCCATTATGAGTTGTGTATAAATATTATTGGACATTGGTCCCTGATTGACCACTAGCACTAGTACTACTAGCTCTGATTGAATGGATGAGAATTCGAGTTCTTGGCCACTACTTGGGAACCATAACCATGATGGGAACTCTTTTAATTCCCTTAGAACAACTTTCTTGTCCAAGCTTCCTGATAAGGTCCGTTTTTGCCTAGACTCTGAGTCTTCCTTTGAGTTAGATCAACATTTCTCCAACACCACTCAGTTAACTCAAGGTATCTCTCTGGGAATATTGGACTTATTAGATGATAAATATGATCTCATATACTATTTTAGATTTTTACTTGTAACTATTTTTTCAGTTGTAACTGCTCTATCAATTATAATTGTTATGGTTGCTCTATCAATTATAATTGTTATGGTTGATGGCTTAGTGCTTTAAGCATACATTGAAAACAACATTTTGGTAGATTCAATGTTGTGGTGATTCTCAATTGGATTATGGAATGTACTTTTATATCATGTTCGTAAAATTAATCATATCAACAATTGCAAGAAAGCTGTATTTTCATCCAATAATTACTGCTTTGTTGAATTATGTGTTCTGAAGGAGAAAATCATAAATGTTTTGTTTACTTGATTGAAGAAATTTAATTTCAGGCTGCTTGATTGCTTTACTGTCATAGAGCCATGATCTGTGTCGAAAGCATAAAGTTTTCTTTTCTTTTGAAGTGATACATTTCTTTATTTATAGGAGAGAAAGAATATTATGAAAGACAATTTGCTACTCTGAAGTCATTTGAAGAAGTTGACTCCATAGTAACATTGGACTGCACTGATGTAGAAGACATTGAAAAACAAGCTCAACATGAACGAGCAATGAAGATTTCTAATTATGCAAATGCTGCTTTATTGGCAATGAAGGTGATATATTAATATGATGTATCTGTTCATTTATTCATGAAACTTCGAGTAGTTGTTCTGAATAGATAAGGCGTGCTGTTAATTTCTTTTGAAGCAGCCACTAATTAGTTCAGGTTCCATTAGTTATAAACCTATCTATCATCTGTTAATAAGCAGTTTCTGACAATTGATTACTTGAACTTGATTTAGTACAAGTTCTTTTAGTGTTTGTTGTTTTATGTGACATAGTTGTTTGTATTGTCTGCTAAATAACTATATTCATATACACATCCAGATTTATGTGACTATAAGGAGTGGGTCAATAGCTGTTGCAGCATCAACATTGGATTCTCTGCTTGACTTCATGGCTGGTGGCATACTTTGGTTCACCCACCTTGCAATGAAGAATATAAATATGTATAAATACCCAATTGGAAAGTTGAGGGTGCAACCAGTTGGAATAGTTATCTTTGCAGTAATCATGGCGACTCTTGGTGAGTTGAATTGATTTGACCAATTCCTTGCTTCCAAACGGTTCATTTATAAATGTTTATGTAATGTCATTATCTAAAATATTTCCTTCTCCATGCATGTTCATGCAACAAAGTTGTTTGTGTTTCAATCATTTAATGTTTTCATCAACATTTCATTTTCTCTTTTTCTTTTGATGAGGATGCCGGATGCAGATTACAAATGATGACCTCATGCAAAACTTTCTCATCTTGCAACTTCTAAATTCAATTTTGATAAACAAAGTACCACAAGATTAATTAAAATACTGACAAAGACACATTCCATGCCTCATTTTTCTGAGCTATTGCTGATATGCATGGAATCTGGCTAGTTGAAAGTTCTATTGTTGTTAGTAAACTTAAAGGTTATACTGGAATCTGAGAACATCAACCTAATTTTGTAAGATATCCTAGAAAATATAGTAATGTTTCCAGATTATATTAGAGAACTTGCACATGTCCAGGCACAGATTCATTTGGACACAGGAAATAGAAAGATTACATGTAATCCATTTTGCTACAGGCTTTCAGGTACTAATCACAGCTGTAGAACAACTGATAGAAAACAGTCCTCCTGAGAAGATGTCTAATGATCAACTAGTATGGTTGTACTCCGTTATGATATTTGCAACATTGGTGAAGCTTGCACTCTGGCTTTATTGTAGAAGCTCAGGAAACAAAATTGTCCGTGCCTATGCAGATGTATGTGCCCTTCTCTTTTGATAACAAACTGCTCAATGAATAATGAATGAAATCAAGAGGTTGTTAACATCTTACAAATGCCAACTTGCAGGATCACCACTTTGATGTTGTAACCAATGTCATTGGATTAGTTGCAGCTGTTCTTGGTGATAAATTTTACTGGTGGATTGACCCGGTTGGTGCTATTCTACTTTCAATTTACACTATTATAAATTGGTCTGGCACTGTGATGGAAAATGCAGGTAAAACTTAGACGAGTTCTTTAAGTATTCTTGCTTTGGTGTTGTTCTTTAACCAGAACTGAGTTTTGTTTCAATAACTTGTGCTATCTATAATAAAAACTTCTATTGAATTGAGATTGAAATTTTGTTTAGAGATCACTGAAGGAACTGCAACAAAATTGTCCTTTTTGTTAATATATAGAAAAGTAAACATGAATGGTTATATGCAACATTATGGAGGTTTTCATTTTGTTAAATTTGCAGTTTCACTAGTGGGACAATCTGCATCTCCTGAAGTTCTGCAGAAGCTGACATATCTTGTCCTAATGCACTCTCAAATTAGGCGCATTGACACTGTCCGCGCCTACACATTTGGTGCTCTATATTTTGTGGAGGTATATATATACATATAAAGTTAAACTCCAGCAGTACTAAATATTACACTGTTATCTTAATACTAACATTGTTATGAGTGGATTTGGATTTGATTTCCTTAAAGTCTTAAATCTGAGTTTGTGTAAGAAAATATATGACTTGAATGAAAGATTATTAAAAATGATCAATTACATTTTTTAGTCATTAACAAAATTTAACTTTAAGATTAGAACCTTTATTTAACTTTGTAATGATAGATTACATATACAAGACTAAATTCCCCATCACTTCCTCTTTGTAATATTAATTTCAGGCAAATTGTTTCTGTTCACTTTTCATAAGACATTCTCCATGAGAAATACATTGCAGACCATTTTCAGGGCAATGTTTCTCCCTTTTTCTTTATTACAGCAAAATCAGATCAGTTCCATTTCAACAATATTGTGAATACAGACATCACAAGAAAGGAAAAATCATGAGGGCCATGGTTCTCTTTTCTTCTAGTTTCTTCTATGTATATAACAGAAGGGGAGTGTGCAGATTAAAAGCTAAGGCATAGAATTTAGTATCATCAAAAGGGTTTCTCTTCAAAGTTCAGAAAGAAGGGGACAAAGAAAAGATGTTCTAATCTTGGTTCTATTGGTTTCAGGTTGACATTGAATTGCCGGAGGATTTACCCTTAAAAGAAGCACATGCCATTGGAGAGAGCCTTCAGATAAAGCTAGAGAAACTTCCAGAAGTTGAGAGGGCATTTGTTCATCTAGACTTCGAATGTGATCACAAACCAGAACACTCAGTTCTCAGCAAACTTCCGGACACCCAACCTTAAGTACATTTGAAAACCATGAACAAAACAAGTGTAAACTTTTCAAGTTTAACTTTCATTTATGATATGAAAACAAGGAATAAAAGATGAACATACACTTGTATGTTTCTATGAAAATCTCCAATTATATCTTACATGACAGTAAAACAAGACAAACATATTGTCATTCATTATCTATATCTATATATATAATCAATAAAACAAAAACATTAGTCCTTCAAAAGTCTAAGCTTCTTGAACTTCTATCATTAAGTAATGTAAGTAATTTAACACATTATTACCCATTCTTGTAAACTGTGTTTAGTAAGACAAAAAAAACTATTAACTTATTTGACTAAGTTATAAATTAATTTGACCAACACAACAATATTTAGTAAGTACCAAAGTAGCTTATTTTAGGAGCTTCTAGCTTAGAAGCTCTAAGTTACTTCAACTAGCTTGTCGCTTATATCTATGAATAAGTTGAAGTAAGTTATAGCTTTGTAACTTATGAATTAGAAACTATCTATCAATAATAAAAACTAATTTAGATACCAATCATTTTTTGTAGTCTTTCAAATAATATCTAATTTAGTCAATATAGTAATTAATTGTTTTTTGTCTTTAAAATTGATTTTTACTTGATGATTTTTTAGTAGTATGAGATAACAATTATAGAAGATATTGAGACTAGAATTCACCTATTCCATTTTTCTGCACTCTCTTGACCATATATATTTATTCAATGTTAATAAAGGTTCAAAGATCCTTCTCCATCAATTTTTTTGAATTTTGTAATTCTAAAGATTCTATTTCAATTGATTCCTCAACTCATCATAATAAAATTGCATTAAGTTCAAAACTAGATTCAACTAATAATTTCAAATCTAATTCTAGAACTAAAAAATATTAGATGATTAGTAACCTTTATAGACCTAACACAAATACTCGTTAAGATAGGCTTGAAAAGGCTTTGGTACCATATTACGAAGTGGACTTTAAGCCTAACTCAAACCCATAAAACCAGCTTATGAAGTTGAGGTTTGCACCCACTTATATACAATGAAAGACTCTAATCTCTAGTCAATGTGGGATCTCCAACAATACTATTCTTTTTTCCTTTGACAAACTTCTTTGACTTTTTTTCTTCACTTATTCCTCATTTATGATATTAACTTTTACATATTATATACAAAAATTAATCTAAATCAAGAGAAATTATAAGAAAATGTACGATGGTTTGTTAAGTGTCCAATGAAGATCCTATTTTAAGTAAAAATCTTACTAATCAGTTAGCCAATAATAGAGTAGGTCACCAACTATTATCCGGTGTTATCTATTTTAAAAAAAATGTATGGGCGAAATTGACATTAAATTTTTCTAAACGAAATTATATGTAAAAATGTTATAGCGAGTTTAACTGTGCTACTTGTTTTAGTATTTTTTATACACATGATGAAGAGGTTAAATTAATTAAATCGATTTTAACTAAAATAAATATAGAAATTTTATGGTTGAAAGGAATTATAGAAGAGTTGAATATTTTTCAATTGCAATAGTAAAAATCTCATATATTTAATTGATTATCATGCACTAAATATATTGAGGTTATACAATAATTTTCATGATTTTGGATCAAGATTGAATTATGATGATCTAACTTTAAAATATGACTGTTTTATAAATATACAAAAATATATTATAGTAAGATGTCTCTATGAAGATTAGATGATGAATTAGTTAATATATGTACATAGTTGTCATCTAAACTTTTAAAATAAAAATTTGTCCAAAAACTATAATCAAATTATTAAATAAAAATTAATTTTAAGAACAAATAATAGTTAGTCATTATATTGATTAAACTATATACTGTTTTAGAGACTAAAAAAATTAGAAGTAGTTTCTAAATTTTGTAAACTAGTTTTTAAATTTATATCTAATTAGCTACAATATTTTAATTACCAATACTTTAAATTGATAGTTAAAAATTTAGTAGCTAATTAAATATCGATTGATTAATTAGATATAAATTTAGAAAAAAAAATAGTTTATAAATTTAAAAATTATTTTACCATTTTTTTTAATTTATAAAATAATATCAGTGAAAGTATTATAATGATTTTCTATTTTTCGAATTCTGAATATAGAATGATTTATATTCCTTAAGTAAATTGTATTATACATGTTTTTATATGTATATAATCTTTTATAGTTTAATTTATTTATTTCTCTCAATTGTTTTCTATTGTTAAGAAAACTCATCTTAATTTATTAACACTAAGTAGTTTAAACAATTATAAACATAAAATTTTAATGCAAAATTACACAATTCTTTATTTATCATGTTCTATGAGTCAATGAGATTATTCTATGCTGTACTTGAAATCTAAGTATCACATACTCTTATATTTGAAGGAGGAGTTTTGTCCTCCAAGTAATCTTGTCAGATTCTAACACAATTATATTTTCATGGCAGTATTTTATTTTATATTTTAAGAAATGATTACATCTTTTAAAATATTTATATTTTTATTGTTGTATTTCATTTCATACTATATAGTTATTGATAATTTAAAAAAAAGTAAAGTTTTAACTGGAACTAAAGTAGAAAAATTCAATAAAAAATAAAATAAAACTTTTTGCTGTTGTAAACCTTTTATTATTATTATTATAAACAAATGCACATGTTTGTGTTATTTTTTGTAGTAATAAGGGAATATAATTAAAATTTTAATAATTATTATTAAAATAAAATAATTGTTATTAAATTGTGTTAATTACATAAAATAATTATAAAAATAAATGTTATAAAATATTTAATTTTTTTTTTATAATTTTTCATAATAATATATCTGCTCATTTAGAATTAAGTTAATATTTATAAGAATATAAACATAAAAATATATAAAATTTACCTTGAAAAAATAATTTTCTTTATATGTAATTATAAATAAATAATGATAATAATATTAATTTATTATTATTATTATTAAAGTCTACATCGGGCGGTAATTTTGAAAATCAAATTTTCATCTATAGACTTTCTTCCTCCCCGAACAAGTGTTGTTTACTGCAGCAGTCGCTCTTCCATTTCTCTTCGTTTCGGTACCAATCACTTTTTTTTTTTTTTTTTTTTTTTTTTTTTTTTTTTGTTTTTTTTTTTTTTTTTTTTTTTTTTTTATTTCTT
>Ga0123342_1006605_pt1 | contig 15952 bp, 4 predicted proteins | sample Turbeawhitnodule_FD_89960 | JGI IMG/M metagenome (GOLD analysis project Ga0123342, IMG submission 89960) | Root nodule microbial communities of legume samples collected from Mexico - Turtle bean Mexico white nodule | ecosystem: Host-associated > Plants > Roots > Nodule | place: Mexico: Nepantla... | reverse complement strand
TATTTATTTTTCTCTACAATTAGGGTTCATCAAAACCTCTCTTTCTTCATTACGATTACGTGCGATTACGTACGCTACATTAAAGCATCACATCAGACAAGGAATATTCATCTTCATTTACTATAATATGAGTCTTAGACATAACTGTAGAAAACCCCAAAGGAGTCCCTTATAAAGGAGAAACATCCTAGATATTCTTTTCTTGCTCTCCATGCTTGTAATGACCAACATGAGTGACTAATTCTTCTCTTTGAGATTGTGAGTAATCTATTCTAGTTCTTGATGATTGATAATATTATTTTATTCTCAAAACTTGAATTATTCATGATTTTGATCCTTAGCTCTGACTGAAAAGTATTTTTAAGAATCTGACCTAAATGATAATGTCTTAACATATTTGAATGTTAGGAATAGATTTGAATGTTAATTTTTTTATAACATTAGTTCATAATGGAGCTTTATAAATATGTGATGAATCAATATTTAGGAGGCTCTCTTAATAATTTTGTATGCGAAGAATTGATATGAATGATTTTTATATGTACATCAATACCAATCAAGACTGAAAATCTTTTTGTAAAAATACAAACAAGTGAGAATGATGAACCCCAATCCCAATTGAATCAAACAAATCTTTTACCTTGATTTATTTACATTTTTGCAAATTCAAACAACAAACTTCCAACAAACTTTTACATATTATTTTCTATTTAATGAATATTACACTTGAGAGTTCAACTGTTTCTTGTGGGTTCAATATCCATTCTTAGAGACAAATTTATTACTTCTGACATGGTACACTTGCTGTAAAATGGTTATCAAGCCTCACCACCCTTAAGTCCAAGGTCCATCAATGCTTCTGCAACGTGTCCTAAAAGTCTGCAACATCTATGTCCTCACTCTTTGTGCAGGAAGATAATATTGCAGTTTATTGACCACCATAGTGTTATTTTTTTCTTTTTTTCCAAAGAAGTATTACTTTTAAAAAAAACCACAGACCAATGGTATCAAGTTGTCATGATTTCATTTATAAAAATTGTGCCTTGACTAGGTCATCCTGAAATTGTGTTAAGTTGACACAATTTTATCCATGTCACCCTAAAGTCTGATTAAATTATTTTTTAAATATTCTTATTTTTAAACAAATATATATATATATTATTAATTGTAATAAAGTCGTGTTACACGTATATGTAATCTTGAAGTTCAATTAAAATTTTGTTTTAAAAAATATTTTTTAAAATATTTTTGTTTTTAAATAAATATATATTATTAATTGCTTAGTTACAATTAAAATTAATTAAAATTGAGTAATGATATACAATATTTAAAATTAATTTGATAATAAAATTTTCATGTTTATTTTTTTTTATCAGTAAATAATAAAATAAATTAGTGAAATACTTTGATATCTCAACCCTTATAAAAAAAACCTACAATCCAACCATCATGACATCCACAAATACTGAGAACCCAATCTATACTAACAAAACCATGGCTTTTAAAGATAAACTGCATAAAAACAGAACCCAAAAAAGCTAGCTACAGTAGAGAATTAAAAAAAAATAGAATTATGCATTTAAATCAGTCTAAAAACACATTAGCCATTAATTCTTGGGCTTAGATGGTAGCTTTATCCTGGTTCGAGCTTCACTTTCCAATTCTAGCCTCCCACCTTCCTCCAAACTACTTCCTTCTTCCCATTATATTCTGCAGACAATTCCATCATAGTCTCACCAGCTATAGAACCTGAACACAAGTGTTATATAAGATATTAATATATAATTTATGTAAATGATAATATTAATATATAATATAATTTTATAGAAGTAGTATTTTAATAAAATAATAAAATTGTGTTTAAAACCATTGTTATGAAAAAATCATTAGGATTAAGTTACAAATTAGGTTGTTAGTTTTATTGAGAAAAAATTATTTATAATTAATTTATATTGTATTGTATATGGGTTGGAATACTCTGAAGTATCCTAATTTTACTTAATTCTTTGTTGATAAAAAAAATTAATTTAGATAGTAGTTGAATAAAATATATATATATATATATATATTAAGAGTGGTGATATATTAAGATGGTGAACAGTAAAAAACATACATTTTATAAATTAATTAAACAATATTTTAATTATTTTTATTTTAAAATTTATTATATTATTATAATGTGGTCTCCTGTGTGGGGTGTTATCAAACTCAGTGTCAAATTGTAAAAAGTCGTGCCACTATGCAATTTTCTAAAAAACGATTCCTCTTTAGTAAAAAATGAAAAAAAAAATAGCCCAATGGTGGTAGAAAACCTAATATTGCAGCTTGAGGCACTGTCGTCAATCTGGAGAGACAACCTAGTTCATATCACGAAGAAATTCTTCTTAAATCTAAAGGACACTTGTAGCCACTGCTGTACTCAGCAATGGAAACCGTAGATTAGGCACCATTAACCTCTGTAAGAATAACTGATTCTAAGTATCAAACACCATAACCATTATCACTTTCTCTACAGGGGACTTCATAATGTGAGTGTGGTAAAGACTAGGTTGAAGGGGAATAATCAAGTGCAGTTTGGTTTTCTGAATTTTGTTACTGTTGAGTAGAACAACTTGCAAAACTCATCATGCTTCGCCCCGTTTCTCATAAATGTAATGGAGTGAAAAATGTCAGATATAATTCATCTAAAGTGTCAGAGCAATTAAAGAGAATGCAACATTACTAATTTCTCCCTTATTCCCGAGAGTAGCAGTAGTGTAAATGAAGTTGAAAATGTGATTTGTTTACCCTCCAACAGGTTTACAAATTTGAGCCTAGATGCTTCCGAGAGTAAAAACTTGAAGAATGTACAAAAAACTACAGTGGAGATGATTCTTTATTGGAGTTCTCTGATCGAGAACCACAGAGGCACCTAATTGGCACGGTGTCTGGGAATCTATGCTCTCATCTTAGGAGACTGTGAATTTGCCTTATCTCACATTAGATCATTGGGTTAGCCAAATGCAACACGACATGGTTTGTGGTGGGTAGAAAAGCTAAAAGGCACGTAGATCAATATAAAGAGGCAGCTACAGTTTATTTTCGTATTTGTATGGAGAAGCTGTGATGAAGAACGTGAAAGAGGGACCTCTGAAAGCTGTGTATACTGATCTACCTATGGAAGGGTTGAACCTGGGAAGGATTGGACAGTATTATAGAGTGTTTGAAGAAGAAAGTGGGGAAAATTGGTGAATGGGACCACAATTTTGGTGCCTAGTTAACTTTGGGTCCACTACTTTTATTAGGGATTCTCTGCTCCTCTTTTCTTTTCTGTATCATACTGCAGGCGGGGCCACCATCCTTTGTTTTCCATGCAGATACGTCTTAGTGTGCTGCATGTGGGGTCATCATTCTTCCCTCTTTTAATCTTTTGTTTACTTTTATTAAAATCTGGGTTCAGTTTTTTAAGCCCATTATCAAATTTTAACAATAATTTTGAAAATCTTCATTTTCATGATTTTTTTGAAAATAATCATGTTTAGTGTCAGACTCGTTTCATAATTAAGATTTTATTTTTGTAAAATTTCAAAAATTATTTTGTTGAGTTTCAAACTCATTTCATAAGTTTTTTTTAATTATCAATTCAAGTCTGAGACTTACTTGACAACTAAACTTTTTAACATAAAATTATTTATTTACAATAATTAAAAATATCAATCAACACAATAATCTTTTAATAGAGAACTACATGAACCTTAATATTTTCTATTGCAAATAGAAATACGTGTAAGGTTAATTCTTGTTAGATCTAAATACAGAAATTTTAAAATATTTTTACATGATTTTTTTTTGTAAATCTAGTTAAACAAAGTTAAAAAATATCTACAAGTGATAAAATTCAGTAAAAATAAACACTAAAGTAAATGGAGTTTGGAATTATTATATAGAAAATAAAATATAATAAACTATAAAAATACTAAAAGCAAGTTGAGAATATTTTCTAAATTATTCTCAAGTAAGTAAGCAAACAAGAGATCCTCCATAATAATTCAAACAATATAAGAATTTTACCTAAAGTACACAATTGAATAATCAACATGCGTTACCAATAACATAAATTAGAATTCAAGAATACTAGACCATCTAACACAATTTATTACATATATTGAAGAATAAAATATAATTAATTGAAAAATCATAGTCTTTCACATGAAGGTGTAAAATAGAAGAATTAAAAAAAAAAACTAAGAAAAAAGCTAATGATCTATTTTATGAACATCTTCCAAAATCAAATTAGATGATTTCTCCCTTATATATTTTTATAGGTTTCTTTACTAAAAGAATCTCATAATTATTCTATGTTTGAGATATTGTTTGATTTATTTTAATTTCTAACTTTTCCATTTTAATACATATTTAGTTTTTTTTTCAAAATAATTTGATTTTAATTATGTTTACTAGATATGGTAAATTTTATTCTCTAATGTTTTTATCCATATTTTATTTCTATTTTAATTCAAATAAGCAAGTTAAACTTTTGATTGATTAGGCCACTCAAAATAGTATAAACTTTGTATTAAACCTTACCAAGCCATGGAACCAATACCGTGTTTTTACAGGCCATTCGTTTCCCATTAAACCTTATTAAAGGCATCAACATTTGAAAAATATACTAGAAAGAATTAAAATTTAATTCATTTAATTTACTTTAGTTTTCATTGAATAACTACTCATTAACAACAACAATAATACCCTGAATAGTTGATCGTTATATGTTATGGGTACATAATTTGTTTTAGACTTTAATCATGACATATAATGTTGGACCTTAATATTTGCAATTAGTTTAGTAGTAATTAGTCTCTTTGTCATTCATGCATCCAAGCAAAAACTCAGTAGAATCAATAATGTATTAATGCTCATATACAGCACTAATTTCCCATCCAACCTTCTTAAAACAATGCCAAATAAAAAATATACTAAAGTGATCATTAAATTTTAATTCATTTAATTTATTTTTATTGAAAAAGACTTTTGAAGATTTTTTCTTAGAATAAAAGGATTATGTTTTGATAATCTACCTTAAACAATTATGAAGTGTTGGTTTTGTTTCTATGTGTAATGTTTGTGTCATGCATTAGTTTTAAATTGCTTTGATTTATCTATTGCATACTATTTCTGAATCTCTGATAAAAGCTAAATATTTCCCGGAAAGTTCTAGAATATAATAATAAATTATTAAAATGTATTTAATTATCTTGCAATGGAAAAAATTGTGTCTGTACATATATTTAATTATCATATACTGTAATTGATTATTATAAATATAATAATATATTATCTTCAAGAAGTTGCATACATTTATGATTGCATTTTTGTATGTCAAGTATGTTTATAAACATTTAACATTAGTGAAACAATCTCACTCACTCATATTTTAGTTGTTGAGACTAAATGTAGATTTGAAAAATGTAAATTTGGTAAGAATTCAACTAATTTTTAAAAAAATGTTTTTTTTCTCTGTCTTTTTTTCTTACTTTTGTATTCTTTACACGTTCTTGATAGTTTGCGATGTATTTTTTTTATTTTAATTATTTAATAAGTGTGTTAAGAATTTTTTTCACAGACTAATTTACACTCTCTTAATAGTGTGTAACTTATTTTTCTTATAATTTTTTACCTATTATTTGTCAAAAACTTATCCAATCCAATAATAACAATAATACATATAAATGTCGATAACTCTATATTTTATTAGATTTTGTTCATGGCAAATAAGAGTATTAAAATAGGTGGCCTTATATCAGGTTAATAGATAATTTTGCCCAGCTTAATTAAATTATATCCAAAAAATAAAAAAAATGTTTTTAAAACTTAGTGAAACTAATTTTAATTTTTAGATTAAATGATTTGATATATAAATTATATCTTATATATATATGATATTATTTTTAATATTTAAAAATATAATTATTATTTTAAAAAATAGATTGATTGTACCAAACATAGATTGACCTAATTATACCATTTTTTTTCTAGTCTAATTCATTTTGTTGGCTTTTGGACCCAATTCATTTAATTTAGGGATGATATAAATTTAGGAATGATGACTATGCAGATTAACCCGACTACTATGAAAAAAGTGTGGAAGAACTCAATATTTAAGTCCGTCAACCTGAGTCCCACACATATCTCGTAATCTACATAGGGTGATCCACCCTATACATACTTCATTATTTTTTAATCTTTTATTGTTGTGTAGTATTATTTATAAGTTTATTTTTATTAATATCATATATTTACTTGTGAAAATCTAAATATCTAAATTTTATTACATGATGCCCTTTAATAATTTTTTTTATAATATAACTTCTTATTTACTTGTAGTAAATAAATTATTAATCTTTTAAGATTTTTTTGATGGTTATACTTACAGTAGTGTAAATCTTTATTTTTATGAAATACTCAAATTTGAAAGTGATTTTTTTTTTTTTATATTTTGACACCTTTAGCCTTTAATGTTTAATAAGTAATTTACCTAACTTTTATCTTTGTGGTGGACCACACTGAATTATTTCTGACATATCAATTATTTATTTGAATTTAAATTTATTGGGATAAAATTCTCTATAAATATTTACAGAATTTAAAAAATGAAATACTTTTTTTATGAGATCAAATTAACAAAATTAAAAATATAAATTTTAAGAAAGTAGTATAAAAAGGTTTTTATAAAATAACTTATGAAACTATTTTTTATTTATTATTTAGCAATTACTTATGAAATAATTATTTTAAACACACACTGTATTTATATAGTGAACCACAATAATAATATTTGCTTTTAGTAGTCTCATCCTCATCCGCGCTTTTAAACATAAACCTCGATAAAATCAATATGATCTTCATAACACCTTAAATCTGATAGAAATGATAACATTTGAAAAATACACTAAAAAGGAATTATTTTCAATTTTAAGCATTTAATTTTTTCTCTCTCAATTAATTGGATTTAAACTTTATAAAAATGAGGTTTGAAGTGGAAGTCCCATACGGGTGAGACTTCATGCTAAGCCCCCCAACTTTTATTACATAAAGGAGTTTGATGGATTTTTAATAATCATTCTAATTTCTTTTATATTATCTTTGTTTACTTGTACAGTTAAATAGTTAAATTAAGAAAGAAAAATAATTTATTTCCTAGAGTTTTCTCTTTAGAGAAAGTATGGTGTTTTTTTTTCAGCAATAAGTATGGTGTTTTTTTAACTTGTAAAGTTTTCCTTTTTTTAGTTTGGTTTTTCTTTTCTTATATTTTTAATCTAGTTGAGTTCTTAACTTTTTTTTTTGTACGTGTAACATCTTCAAACATTATTAATTTTTTTGATTTGAATCCAAACAGCATAGGAGTTTGAACTCTGAAATTCTTAAAAAATAAATTCGTGTAGTCTTTGTCTAACCGTTACATATCCGTACATCCAACCGTACCGAACATACATCCAACGGTACCATCCAACCGTACCGAATAAACATCGTACCGAACAAACATTCAACAGTACCGAACACAACCGTTTTTACCTACCGAATATTATATGTATCCACACAATATAAACATTATTTAAATAAGAAAGACAAGATTCACTCTATTTTGCTTGCTTTGTTATATCACACAAACATAATAGACAGGTAGAATTTTTACTCAAAAAAGTCATTCTATTTCCTTAAATTCAGTTTTGTGAATAATGATTTTCCCTCTTTTAATCAGTAACAAATCTCATCTTTATCAAATTATCATTTTTGTAGTTAATTTAAACACTATTAAAGAACATAAATTTCCCATTTAAGGAAGTAAATCATATATATGCTGCTTAGTTGTGGAATATGCACTCTATTTGAGAAAATTGGCATGAGGTATACTGCTGCAGATTGTCTTGTTGAATAGATACAAATGCAGAGCAAAGTAGTCAGGTAAAATTGCACAGACCAAGGTCAGATTCTGTATCAAACTTTTGAAACAGATACAAATAGTATAATAGCACACAGTTTGAGTGTTTCCTTCCTTCCATCCTTGAAAGCACGTGTAAGGCCAAATGTCACCTATACTAGGTGCATGTTTAGGAATTCAAATGTAACATTTGTGTATGATTTGATCAATATTTATATAACTTTCAATTAATTTTATATATTAATAACATCTAACCATACATTAAGTAAATATTAATAATAATCTTGTTGTTTAGAAACACATAACAATAAACCAGACCGTCTAGAAAACCAGTAAAAAAAGGAAAAACCCATTGTTTTGAAAATTTACACTGATTTTCATGCAAATAAGTTGACACCCTTTTCATAGCTTTGGCATTTGTATTTTGTAGAGACTGCCACAAACAATATATGTAATGCATTAACAATACGACAAGAATTGATTCAGGCATCTTCTCCGCATCCTTATCTTTCACACAGATGTCCATTTCTGGTCCATCACACCTTGAAGAAAAAAAAATATTCCCTAGTGACACCATGGACAGAACTACAAGAGGAGCATGCAGAAGTTTGTGAATACAGGTGTACATGAAGTGAGACTCATCTTCTATATAACATGCATTTTAGTTGTGAAAAAGAACCACATTCAAAATGACTTTCTCTCTCAGATCAATTTACGAGAAAGTGATATTTTTCTTTCAAATGATCTCTTCAGTGCAAAGAGTTAATAGCATGACGGAGGAGGATCATCCAGTTTCCAGTCCTCTTCTGTCAAATTACTCTGATGGCAGCGAAAATAAGACCACTGGTTTGAATGATGATACTGATAATGAGAGGAGCGGATCCTCTAGGATTTCAGAGGTTAGTTGTTTAGCTTTTAATTCTGTTTATATGTTTTTCTTTTCGATGCATATGCATGCGAAAAATGAAACTGATAGTGAGAGGAGCGGATCCTCTATGATTCCAGAGGTTAGTTGTTTAACCTTGAATTTTATTCATATGTTTTTCTTTTGAGTGCATATTCATGCAAATAATGAAACTGATCTAGAGTTTTTTCACAGGTAGTGGCGGAAATAAAAGACTTGTATACCATTGCCCTCCCAGTAATTATCACAGGGCTTCTAACCTATGGAAAGTCTGCAATATCCATGCATTTCTTAGGGAAGCTAGGTAAAGAGGCATTAGCTGGTGGAAGCCTAGCCATTGGCATAGCCAACATCACTGGTTATTCTGTCATTTCTGGCCTTGCAACAGGTATGGAGGGTATCTCCTCTCAAGCTTGTGGAGCCCGACAATGGAACCTTGTTGGGGAAACCCTCCAATCCACCGTCATGATTCTGATCATGGCATGCATTCCCATTTCAATCTTTTGGCTCAACGTTGAACCGATCCTTTTGTTAATTGGCCAAAACGCCACCATCTCATCCATTGCCGCCACCTATCTTGCATTCTCTATACCTGACCTAGTTTGCCAATCCCTAATCAACCCTCTGAAAATTTTCATGAGAATCCAAGGTGTGACCCACCCTCTCATGTATAGTGCAGGTCTCACACTATTACTGCATGCAATTACCACTTATGTGGCCATCCAGATTTTAGGTTTGGGAATTCAAGGGATTTCCTTGGTTGGAGCCTTCACTAATCTAAACGTTATACTTATCCTTGTCCTTTACCTATGGTTCTCTGGTGCTTGTTCTCAATGTTGGCCGGGTTGGTCAAGGAAAGGCCTCAAACACTGGAGGCCTATTCTTGCTCAAGGAGTCCCAAGTTGTGCCTCTGTTTGCTTAGAGTGGTGGTGGTATGAGTTATTGGTACTTTTTTCAGGGCTCCTACACAATGCAGCAGATACAGTATCCGCCTATGGAATAATTATTCAGGCCACTGCACTTATGTATAATTTTCCTAATGCATTAAGTTTGGCACTTTCAACAAAAGTAGGGACTGCACTTGGAGCCAATAAGCCTAACAAGGCCAAGGCATCATCATTCACTGCTTTACTATGCGCTTGTTTGACAGCCATTGTGGCTATGTCGTTGATGATGACTATGAGCCGTTTCTGGGGACTACTGTTTACTCACGATGAAGCTATTCTGTCTCTACTCACAACAGTATTGCCTCTTGTGGGCCTTTGTGAGCTTGGGAACTGTCCTCAGACTACAATTTGTGGGATGCTGAATGGGAGTGCTAGGCCTGGTTTGGGTGCCAACATCAACTTTACATCGTTTTATGTTGTGGGCTTGCCTTTCGCACTTTTGATGTGTTTCTCCTTTCATTTCGGCTTGTTGGGCCTTTTTTCGGGCTTGTTGGTGGCTCAAATAGTGTGTGCTTCTTCTATGGTCACCGTGTTGATTCGAACTAATTGGAAGGAGGAAGCAAACAGGGCCAAGAAGTTAATAAGTGGAATCAGAGAGACTAATGGAGAAAATAATGAAGAAACTGATGGAGCCCCTTCTGTCTGCTGAATCAACCTTTGCTGCTGCTGGTGTTAAGTTAATAAAGATGTTGTTTCTTTCTGTTTTTTCCTTTCTGTTCAAGTGTTGTTCCTGTTTTTTATTTCTGTTCAAGTGTTGTTCATGTTTTTCATGTTTTTCAAGTGCTTGTCCTGTTTTCTTTTTGTCAAGAGTCTTTGTTATGTTATCAATTTTCCCTTAATGAAAAATTCAGATCTTATTCTGTATGATATCTTTCAAAAAAGACATGTTTAAAGTTAATATCATCATAAAGCTCAAATATGTTAAATCATATTAGATGACAAAGGTTAAGCAAATATAGATATAGTCACTTCCAACATGATAAGTTGGATCTTTGAAATGCACAATAAAAGTGCCTACTTTACTTTCATATCTTCACTGGGCTTCCTTCAAGATCCAACAAAAACAGATTTTTCCTCTTCAACTTGTGCACTAAAGAAACCCAGGAAAAGCTTCTTTGACAAAACTTATTTTATACTTTCTTTATTCTTTATTCAATCACTATTTTGAAGCAGAAGATATTTTGAATATAATTTAATTTAAACTTTTAGTGACACAAATGTATTACATTTATATATCTATACCAATCAGTAATATAAACTTGAATACATATACACCTTTTAAATGTGAAATTTATTTTCAATTTCATCTTTGTATTAATCATTGTAGCCTGTATTTAATTTCTCTCCTTAACTTCTTTATTCAATAAAAAAGTATCATATTTAATAAATATAATAACTAACAATATCTTTATTGTTTTATTATGTATTAAATTTTAGAAAAATAATGAAATTTTATAAATATAGTATCTTTTTATAAATTTAATAAATATTTAATTTGGAAATTATTAAATATCATAAAGTATTGAATAATATTTTACAGTCAATTTTGCTTATAATGTATTGACTGGTTATATTTTTTATTTAATATAATAGGCAATTAACTTGATGGTATTATTAAATATTAAAATTATTAAATGCAATAAATATATCCAAACATCTATTAAAATTTGTATGAAAAATAATTATTACATTTAATATATCCAAACATCTATTAAAATTTGATTATTAAAACATTGGCTTATAAACCATATTTTAAAATAAAAAGTCAAATACACTAGTATAATATTACTAATAAAAGTACAAATATATTTAATAAATTATCTCTTATTTTTAAATGTAATAATTTCACCGCGTATTATATTCACAATACAATATTTAATTAATATACTAATTATTTATTAAATATAATATATTTATAAATAAATAGTTGAGGTATTGATATAGTAAAACTAATTGTATTATATTCTCATCTAAATAGTTCATTAACTTTTGTAATAATTATCTTGAAACTTAAGCAAATGATAATTTTTTAGTTTTTTAACTATGAACATTTTTTAATTCTTTTTTTACATATGATTTTTTGATTTTTGATCTATTATATATTTTATACTCTAACTTATCTATTCTTACAATTTATATCTATTTGAAATTGAACCATGATATAACTAACTTTAACTTGCAACTTATTCCATCCTTGTTGGGTAACTATTCATTTCACATTCCCGTGATCTTGAATATATTGTTTTCTATTCCTCAAGCGATAAGAATGAAATTGATAAAGAATAAATTCATCTAAAAGATAATATCTAGATGTTTCAAAAGTAAGCGTCTCAGACTCAGTTCGAATTTGAGTCCATCAACAATAACAAAACACCTATAACATATAAAAGTACTACACCAAAATAATTATTGGTGTAAAACTATATATCTAATAGACAACTTCCAAATAAGTAAACAAATACTTAATAAAATGAAACATATCATGCACGACTTAAACATATGCTTAACACCAAACTTTTAGAATTAAGGTAGAAAATCATCTTAATTTAGTGATGAGTGTGCACCCTCACCACTTGATCAAGATTTTTTCATTCTTAATAATTTTATTCTCATTTAAAACATACATTTAATTCAAGTTCAAACATTGTTTCAAAAACCATCTTCAAACATTCAATAACTTTTCAATATATCTTTACTTTAGACTCAAAAAATATCTATAAGCAAAAGAAACACAACAAATCCATTACCCTCTGGTTATCCTATGGATGAACTGCTCTGATGCCATTAGATGTAACATCCTTAGTTGCGTCATCTTCACATCTAAATCTTCTAATCTAGGATTTTGTTAAAAAGTAAAACTACCTTCCCTTCCCTAATAAGAAGTAGACATACTCATAAAGAGTTACAACTCCTAAAGAAAACAAGTATAACCTAACATGCACCACATAGTTCTGATTAATGATCCAAACATATCATTAAGACTCTGAACTAATAAAGACTCATCGTGAAGTCTCAAGTACCACATACAAACACATCTACTTAGGCAAACAATACAGCTCAAAATTGACTCAAAGGGAAAATGAGCAAAAATGAACTTACTCTAATCAAAATTTTGATAAGAGTTTTGCTCTACTCTTTGCTAAGAGTCCAAAGATAACCTCTGATTGTCAATTTGATAAAGGATAAAACTAAAAATTTAGAGAGAAGACAAAGAAGAAAAATAAAAAAATTTATATAGAGATGATGATTATATTAAAATGAAACTTAAATAATTGATTTTTATATTTATATACGTTTTCAATCTAATAATAAAATATTAAGACAATTTCTATTATAAAACTATTTTCTGGATCATTAAAAGTAGTCCGTAGCGAATAAGTTTTTACTTTATAAATTTTGTATTAATAAGATAATTTATTGCATTAGAGTTGTTTAGTAAAGTTAGCTGATAAATAATTAGTAAATAAAAAATAAAATAATATAATATAATTATTTAAGTTTTATTATTTAAATACAACACGTATCTCTTTAAAAATAGATTATTATAATTATATTTTTTAAAATAATATAGTTTAGGTTTTATTTATTTTTGATTTTTTTTTAATTTAAAGTACTGTTAAATTAAATGTTTTTTTTATAATTTTCATTATAATAATCTTTAAAAAGAATTATATAATAAAATATTAATTCTTTCAATTTATAATTTTAAATTTTTAATTTAACTACACACAAAAATTAAAATTCGATCAATAAATACTAAAAATAATATAAGAAATATTTATTTCTATAAAATTGAATTAGGTAATGATAAATAAAAAATTAAAGACAATAGAAAAATATCTTAAATATAAAGAATGGTAACTACCAGGCTTAAACAAGTTAGAAAGTAGTTGCTATGTAATTATTTTTTAAATAATCTAATTTAAAAAACTTTACTAAAGACTGTATTGATAAAATTAACTTATGAACTAATAAAATAAAATGTTATCTTATCTTACTAGCGAGTATATATATTCATGGTACCTTACTTTGAACACGAATGCTTTCAACATAAATGTTTCTTTTAAGAGTGGATTGGAAGTAAGAAGAGAAGAAATGAAACATACATAAAAGTGTTGATGAGGAAGTTGAATCATGGTGTGGTGACTAAGCATTTCATTGGTGTTTGATACACGGAGTGTGACATAGGATAAAGATTGAGTCTAGTAAGTGGGGTATGGTGGTGAATACGCGGTTTCCCAAAAAGATGGATAATCCACTTCAAAGGAGTGTTTCGTTCAACTTGAACCACAGAGAATCGTCTTTCCCCCACCATGTGTGGTGAATCAATGCTTTCCACCAAACTTTTTTTCGAATTTTGGCATCCCAGAGAAGTGTCTATCAATAAAGGGAACTAACAACGAGATTAAAGGAAGAGTCACCTCAACGCGTTAATTGGAATGTACACAATTCCAATTCTATCACTCTTCCTCTCAAAAACCAAAAACTGATAGCTTATAAATACATACAAATCATAACCTTAGTTGCAGCAACATCGAAGCTAAACATTTGTGTGTTTCTTAGTCCCAGAACATAGGCCTTGTGCAATATGAGTTTCCTTAAGATTCAGAATAGCAGCTCTTTGGGGCACTCCTCTCAACCCAAAAGTGCAGTTCCAAACAGCAACAACTTCAAATCAAACCAGACATCAAATATGGGATGCAATTTTCAGCCAAGATCGGAGGAAATGAAATGGGTGTTTGACAGGTTTGACACCAACAAAGATGGCAAGATTTCCCTTGAAGAGTACAAAGCAGCTGTGAGGACAATGGGGTGGGGAATTGGAGGCAGTGAGGCTGTGGAGTCTTTTCAGGTGATGGACTCTGATGGAGATGGCTCCATTGATTTCAAAGAGTTCATGGAAATGTTCAACGTAGAGGAGAGGGTGAAGGAAACGGAGATCAAGAGTGCTTTCCAAGTGTTTGATTTGAATGGAGATGGGAAAATCAGTGCCGAGGAGTTGTCACATGTTCTGAAAAGCCTAGGCGAGAGTTGCAGCCTCAATGCTTGTAAGAAAATGGTGATGGGGGTAGATGGAAATGGAGATGGCTTTATAGACTTGAATGAGTTTATGAGGATGATGATGAGTGGCAAGAAACTCACCTAAGAGATCATATGTTTTGGCGTGGTCATGTGTCTGTCTTTTCCTCTGCATCTTAGGTTGCTACATTGATCTTTTAGTTAAATCTATGCATGTATATTTTCTCTTTGATTTTTCTAAATCTCCTGTTTTGTAATCAGGCGTGATCTCTTTCAGTAAAAACCAGATATAAAGTGCTATGAAAATCCGCAACTATAACCAAAACAGACAAAAGACCACAAATTACGAGGATGGATGAAACACTACTAAAATAAGTATGACAACATAAAAACAGAGTAAACTATGAGTAAGCGTGGTTTCTGATTTATGTTCAACTTATTGAATCAGTTGGTTTTGGGTAATACAGTTATTTCAGAGACTAACAGAGAAAGAGAGGATACAATTTTGAAAGAATATGAGACTCAGAGGACTTGTTTACGGAGAAGAAAGTAAGGTGAGGGAAAAAAAAAGAAAACAGAGAATGAGATGAGAAGAAGAAGAATATGGAAGGAAGATACAGGAGTCTTCACAAAATATGTTCCCCTCCAAACGTCCCAACAACTAGTCTAAATACAAAATTTCATTTCTTTTCCATCACCAAATCTCTTATCCACATTTAGGTGCTTCTTATGAGTGCTACTGAAAACAAATAATTAAATTAATTTTAGAAATAAAAATAATTAGTTATTATATTAATTAAATTGTTATCTAACATTTAGAACACAAACAACTAAAGAGAACCTATATAGTTTCTGGTGTAGAATGAACTTACCTGCTCTTTACTAAAAAGTGAACTTTAAGCTTAATAAAACAAACTTATAATGTGAGGTTTGCACCCGCTTATACACTATGAAATGTTCTTACATCTAATCAATGTGAGATCTTCAACATATCTGTTTATGTTTCTCGGCAAGTGTACCGAATCAACTGTAATATAATACTCTTTAAAGTACGAATGTCGAACCCACAGGGAACAATTCTAATTAAGATGTTCTGTTTTAAAACTCATTAAGTATAGAAAATAATTTTGAGACTTTGTTCATAACCAAATTAAAGATTTC
>Ga0123342_1006604_pt1 | contig 15954 bp, 5 predicted proteins | sample Turbeawhitnodule_FD_89960 | JGI IMG/M metagenome (GOLD analysis project Ga0123342, IMG submission 89960) | Root nodule microbial communities of legume samples collected from Mexico - Turtle bean Mexico white nodule | ecosystem: Host-associated > Plants > Roots > Nodule | place: Mexico: Nepantla... | reverse complement strand
AGGTTTAGAAATGAGTGAGTTCCAAAAGTGGCTTCCAAAAGCGGCCTCTGATGGACTGTAACTTAAGCCTCGTGTTGGGTCTTGAAAATGTTGCAGTTGTAGCTGCCTGACTTGGAGCTTCCTAAGATGGCCCTGATGCCCTTGTAGGGCCTGACTTGGACCCTACATCATAAACAACTATGTATATGTTCTCAAAAAAAGTAATAAAAAACAGAACCACTCTGAAACTAAGTCAAAAATTACTAACCTTATAAAGGAGCAACCACAAAACGACACCACGGTCTGGATCGCAAACGCTGCCCCTTCACCACCTCTGGACGGCACCACATAATCGCTCCTCCAAATCGACCATGGGAACGCAGCTCACCATCGTAACTCACGATCGCACCACATAATCGAATGAGGGGAGCACACCTCCGAATGGAATTGAAGCAGGGAAGCGCACCACAAAATCCAACCAGGGGAGCAATCCTCGTATCAGAAACCCTAAATCAGATATTCGAAATCCCCAATTTGAATAACCTAAACCCTAATTTAGTTTTCACCAAAGTGATGTAACTTACATGTGTCTGCCACATAAGCACCACTTAACGCCGTTTGGTGATATTTAACAGAAAGGACAATTTTGAATACATTTTAAAAAACTTAGGGACCAAATTGAATTTTTTTAAAACCACTGTACCAAATTGACTATTGATTATAAATATAGGGACGAAAATGGTAATTAAACCTAAATTTTAAATTAAAAACAAAAATCAATTTCACTTACATAAAATTATATATTTAATTTTATAATAAATTAGATTTATGGTTTATGTGATTATTTTTTTGTAATTAAATAGAGGATTCAACTAAAAAGAATAACTATTCAAGAAACCAGTTAAACGAAATTAAAATTAATTATAAATTATCAAATAATTCATAAATTCATGAAATAATGTAACATTTTTATAATGAAAAATATGCATAAGAAAATATAGTTAAAAAGACAATTTAAATGCAATAAAACATCACAACCTAAAATACTAATTAATTGTATTTAAGAAAGATTATCATGTGAAAAACAGTATTTTATCTTTTTGTATTTTTACGGTTAAATTATAATTGGGGGGAATGTAAAACTGGAAGTATAAAAAGGTTTGAGATAAAAAAGAAAGTGGAGATAAAAGAAAAAGGAGGGCAGCTATTTCCATCGATTCAACAAATCTGAAGCTGAAGTGAAGAGTAGGATATTTCAAATTTTTGTAATTGGGAACCCTAAAGCCTTTGACTTTGCTCAATCCTTCGATATGAGTATGACCCAATTCGCCATGGTATGCTTCTACGTTTCTCTTTTTATTTCTCTCTACAGTGATATTATAGATGGTGCTCAAATGGATTTCAATTTTGTGCTGTCATGTGTTCCCCTTTTCACTGTATTATCTACCAAGGTCGTAGCAATTGCATTTTTAAATATTGAAGTTACAAATTTCTGAACCCTAGGATATGTGTTAGCACAAAGGTTGTTCCTTTTTCTTTCCCAATGTTAATTGAGGGCTTTTTTAAGGACAATTGCTTCTGTGGTGTCAATATAATATGGTGCATATCTGATGGTTTTGCTTGGCCTTTATGTTATTTGAACTGGCATGGCTTTAAGTAGCATCTCTTTAGAAGGAGTTACCTTGCTGTGTTCAAAATTTTTACTGAGTCTTGGTACTGACTGATGCTTTTGTATTTCAGGTTGAGGAGTTGGCTTTTCTTGTCAAGGACAATCTTCCTTGCAAGCATCTGGTTCTCACAATGGAAGAGGTCTTGGTTAACTTTCTTCAGGATGATCACACTAGGTAACATTTTTGAGATAATTTGAGTGGTGCTTAACTTTAGTATTGGTCCCAGGTTTAGTTAATGCAAGTATTGATGGTTTACTTGTCTTGAGCATGGTTAAAGACAAATTTGAAGACTCACTGGATCCTTGCACATTGTTTCAAAGGAAACGGGGGGAAGAGGGGGGACGATTCTAAACAATTTTATGTTTTTCTTCAAGTTTCTCTTGTGTATGTACTTATGCCCCCTAAAAGAAAAGAAAGAAATTTAATGTGTTAGAAATGATGAGAGAATACATTGTTGCAATTAGTGTTATTAAAATTGGAGAAGCACTATTGCATCACAGATTTCAGGAAAAACGCAATCACAGCTCTGTTGTATTGTGAAGCTTGCAGAAAACACCATCAAGTTCGTGTTACTTGTTGTGGCTGCATGTTGTGTCATGTTTGTGGGTTGGTGGAATCCATGGAGGTGGCCAGGTTTTCAGCTGTTTTGGAAAGGTGGAATCCATGGACGCAGATTGGATCTGGTTCTGCAAGGGATGTTAAGAGTTCTATGTGCTTGAGTTTGGAGAAATGAAATCAAAGGGGGCTGGGTTTGGTTTGCGTTAATCATAGGAGAGGGCTATATGAGTTTGAGTCCGATTCTTAAATTGACTCACAATTCTTTAGTAATCTTACATGCAACGTTTCACGTGACCATTTAAAACACTTCCATATTTCCTCACGTAGCCTCTGTATTCTATTTAGTGTTTATTCACTTGGCCTTTGAGTTTTAATATAAACCCAATATTCCCCCTCGGAATTTCTCTCTGAAGATTATACAAGACTGTTTCAGTCTCTCGGCAAGATTTATTTGCGTATGGCATAATATTTTATAATATGCCACTGTTATATTTTTGTATGTGTATATATATTATATTATATTTCCCCCACTGTGCGCCTTTTGCTGTTAGTATGCAATGCTATCTGCTATTTGATAGAGTGGATATTTAGCTTTTCCCAATTTTCCATGATCCCAATGTTGACAATACTGGTTGCAATTAAAAGTGGTTTAAAATTCAATGTAGTTAAATTTTGTTGCATGGTTCTTCTATGCAAAATAAAAGGGTTCATTTATCATATTCTAAAAAACTATGATAAACATTTTAGCTTAACAATTCAATTATTAATTTCAAAAGCGGATTGTGCATTTCAAGCTTTCTTGCAATATAAATAGTCTTAAGGTCTTAATGTATGTTGATTAATGTGTAAATTTTGTAAAATGGCTCTAAAGCTTTGTCAGTTTTTGTGGCATTTAAGCATATGCATGGTGTGTTAAATAGTTGTTTTACAATGATTGGAAGCTTTTTCTTTCGCTGGTAGACTGGTATTATCTAATATGCTTCTTAATATCTGTTTTTATTGACTATAGTTCAGATGGGATCTTGGAATTGGAGCCAATGAACTCTTACAATCGTCTTCTCTTGCATCGCCTTGCTGAAATATTTGGGTACTCCTGAATTTTATTTTAGTCAGTTTCAAAATTCCTTTCTGGTTTTATTTTGAATCTGCGTCTACTTTTCTTTTCATTTGATAGTTTTATAATTGGTGCCAGGTTTGCACATGAATCTGTTGGTGAAGGAGAGGACCGTCATTTGATTCTGGAGAGATGTCCAGATACGTCCATGTAAATGAACTTCCCTTTGTTTCTCTCTCCTGCTATTCTTATATCAAGCACAGTTTGGATTACTTTATTTTATTGGTATTCAGTAATTATTGTATGGCTTCTTTTGTGAAATAACATTTGTTTTGGATGGATTGCAGACCTCCAATCCTTGTTAGTGATATCCTATGGAAGTATGATGATGAACCTCAATCTTTGGTTACTTCCCACCAAATATTAAGGAGAAGCGAAGCCTCTCCAGGTAATGAATGCTGCTGATTCTTAGATCAGTAGTTACCATAGCACATCATGTACAATATTAACCTACATGTAGAATCGACCATTATCAGTAAGTTGGATTTTTCTATGATGTGGGTTCCTGTTCTGGTTAGGTAGCCTTAATTTGTGTGATGCATCTTTCAGTCTCGCAGACAAACAAGGCGTCCTTTTCAAAGTCATTGGAGGAGAGAAAAGCAGCTTACTTAATTGCTCGTGAGCGAATTTTCTCTGTGAAGTTGGAAGAGGTGAAAGAGCCTGGTGAACAAAAGCCTCGGAGTGTGCCTGTGGTTGCCCAGAGAATGATTGCTCATGCACTGGGTCAAAGAATTCATACAAAGAATCAGAATGGTTTGGGTACTGACAGTATAAAGGATAGAGGCCTCAAAGATGAATTGAATGCTCAAGATAAGAACAGTGAAGTGTCCAATCTCACGAAAGATTCTGAAGAGTTTTTACACCTAAGAAGGAATTCAAACAGCAGAATAAGAAACACTAGCAGTTCTAATGCATCCTCGTATAATAAAAGGAATGATCAAACACCAGTTGACAAAGAGTTGCCTCTATTCTCTCAAGATAGAAAACAAGGGCAAAGTGTAAATAAAGACTATATGAAAATGGAGCACTTGGGAGCTGCAAAGAGAATGTTTGCGCATGCTTTAGGAGTTCAATCTGGGAAGGATGGTTCAGTTCCTAGAAGAAGTGAAGAAATAAAGAAGAATTAAGCTGAGAAGGTTGTGATATATTTAGAGCAGAATGATATTCTGTTGCTCCAAATGGACCTCTTAATAGGTGCTCCCCCGGTTTCAAATTTCAATCACAATCACAAAGATGAGTAATGAGCATTCTTTACTCAGGAGATACATGCAAATGACTATCCTAGTATTATGTTGGTTGCTTAGCTCTTCTGTGACTGCTGGAGTAACTTCCATAGCAGCCAAGTCAAAGGGCGTTATGAAAGCACTATCCAGAATCAAGTAGGACCTGTTTTGGTTATGTTGGAAGATGAATGAGCAGGCTATGGTGTTTGGTTCGTCAGCTATATGTTGTTAGACATGCAATTCTAGTTTCATGCTACTATGTTTAGATTGTTCTGTCAATGTGATGGTTTTCATTATGGCTGTTCCCAGGGCCAGGGGCAATGCTTGATTTCCCCTATCATGGAGGGTGTTATGTATATAATATTTAAAATTAAAATCATAAATATAATGTGTTATGCTTAAAAATTCCAAATTCCTTCCTCGTTACCCATAAAGACTGTAACAATTGTGTCATTGACTGGTGGCTGTTTGATTTTGGAAATTTTTTCCTTAGTTTTTATAAAGTAAAAAAAAAAAATTATAGCAGCAGAGCAGCTTTCAGGGAAGTTCATGGGACTAGTAATAACTAATACTGTCAAACGCTAAGTTAGTAATTTTCTTCTAACATAATTTATTTAACATTTAAAGTGACATCTTTAGAAACTTATTTTTGAATTATTTAATTAACTCAAATTTATCAACTAATGCAGGTACATATAAATATTTCGACTATAAGTGGATAGTTTATATGAACTACATGAGAACAACTATATGCCTAGTTTTAGGCCATTAACGCATTCGGCCTTGGCTTCAAGTTTTGCCAGGACTCAAGTTTAATACGTTAAGGTTTAAGAATGATATTATTAATTTAAACAATTAAATAATAAGTTTTATAATATTTATTTTATAGAAATATTATACTAAGTTTAAATTCTTATACATAAAAGTGTTGTAGAACATCAAAATATATATTTTTTTAAATTGATCCATTAATTACAGAATTTTATTTTATTAATAGTACAAGCAATTGTTGCTATCACTGATTTTTTATTTTCAAAACTGAAGTTAAAATCCTATTTGTAATTATGTCTCGAGATGAATTAATTAAATCAGTTATCTTAACCTCTGAAAGTGATATGTTAAAGTGAATAGATAATAAAAAAGCTTCATATTAGAATAAGCTTCGCGAGCTTTTTGCCTTAAGCCCGTGGTCCTCCTAGTAAGAACAATAATATAAATAAAAATTCAGTATGACTTTCTAGTTTATCAGCTATTGAATAGTCAACTTAAATTACAATCAATTTTAGAAATGCAATACATAATTGTCATGAATAACAAACTAGCGACAAGACATTTCTTCCTATTCACGACCCTGTAAAATTAAAGTTTCTATTTCATCCTTTTTAGATAATGTAATTTAGAAGTAATTTTTAACTTCTGCACATTCAAAAGTAATTCCTTATCTTAAAAAACTTTTAAATTAAACTCCAAAGTATTTTTCACTTCTATATTATGAAATCCAAATATTATTCGAGTAATCCAAAAAATAAAAATTAACTTTATATATCTTTTTTTAAGAAAAGAATGATTTCAAAATTTGTGTAATTCAAAACTTTTTTTAAATAAAATAATAAATTTCAAATTATGTAGTCTGAAAGACAAAAATAACTTCCAAAAATTCTTTTGAATTGTACATTCTTAGATACTCTTAACTTCCAAATTACAAAATAATTTTTTTTTTGAGAATCAATAGATTTTTGGAGATGCAGAATGAAAATACGAAGGCGGAGGAAGAAACGACAAGTTGCTGATTACCAAAAACATAACAGTGGTACTGAATGAATGTACTTTTAAATATTAATTTAAAAAATACACAAATAGGAATTTAAAAATTATAAAAATTCATTATCAAAAACAATATATTTAGCCAACTATTAATCTATTATTTTAAACAGTTGCACGGTGCCAAAATTTGATCTTGCTCCCGCTATAGCTTTTAGCATTTGAATCTCCACAATTATCCCCTTTAGCTAGGGATAGTGGACTGTTTACTATCATAAATTCATAATTACTCAGCAGATCCATATACATGATGGGACCTCGGAAAGTATCACTTTTCAACACATAAATACAAAAGAGCACAGAAATTCACCCAAAAATGTGGAACACTGGGTGGTGAATATGACTTGCAACTATTAATTAGCATTGTGTGGTTTATAGTACAAGTCCCTCGTTCAATTATCCTGCAATCCGCAGTGAGTACTCAGGGACTAACATGCTTGACCAACATTGTTCATCACATCTCAATGTCTTCAAGATCAGGGAGGGGAAACCGAAGAATTGCAGCAATGCCACTTATCTGGGCTAGTTCTGTCCATCAATATAAAGTTGGCATATTCAATTTCAAACAGACAGAAAATTAGAACATAAATGTTCGTGCAGAAATTTGGTTTACTTCCGTGAAGCAGCTCTAAACAACAAAAGGAGGAAGAGAAAAAGGTAACGTTTTAGTTTACATACTGTGATCTTATTACTTCTACCTTCTTCTTCAATAATTGTTCACCATTCCCAGTTAATCAATTTATAGGATAAATAATATCCCGCACTCCACCCATTCCCCAAAATAGTAAAGAATAATGAAAGTAACCAAACTTACGCTCTCCAGAGACATGCATGGATGAAAATACATGGACTGATCCTCCTGAATCCTTAACAGAGTTGACCAACTTAACAAACTTCTGTCTTGTTGTTATATCTGAATTCCTATAACCAAAAGCAAATAGTGAAGACACAACTCCATCATCACAATATGAAACAGAGAATTTTCTGGCTTAAATTCCAAATCCCAAACTAACAAATAGGATAGAAAAGTAAACACCAAACTATCTTTCTATAAAACAAAAACTAAAGTAAAAGGTAGTTTGCAAAGAAGTTTGATCTAAACCATTTTCAAGGATGGACAAGAGATACACAAGATACATGGCTAAATTAAAACAAAAAAAAAAGGATGCGGGAAGCCAGAGTATGAATCAGATGAATCAATCCAGCATGTTGTGTTTCATTCAGAATATTTTATGACTATATCATACAAACCTGAAAAGATCATCTGTAATGAGAAGAGTTTGAACAGCTAGGCGTTCATTGGCAACCTCAACATGTTTCATTCCGTAACAAGCACGAGATGGATCCTGTTATACACCAAAGATATTCAATCAGGATTTCCTATATTTCTGAAAATGCAAAATTTAGGTATGCTGTTTTTAAAGCGTTGCAGAGACAATAATTTAAGGGAGAAAGATGAGTATGCTAAGATGATGGTTCCTTTAGATTTTTATTCTCTCTTGAAACCAGATTTTTAATGCTTGATTGTGCACAAGAAAAAGAGAAAAGGTACTTTTGTAGTAGAGAGACAAGAAAGTGATGGTTTCTGTTAGATATTATGAGATGTTATTATATATTATGAGATATTATCACATATTAGATATCATAAATATTGTTAGATTTTATAGATATTGCTAGATATTTTTATCTATGTAATGGGCTTAACCCATATTTTCTGTATGTTTTTCTCTCTATATAAACATAATCCTATGTATTTTCAATATACACAACACAAGGGATTTATCCTATTTTTCTTCTTTTATTTTAATATGATATCTAGAGCATAGGGTTAGAGTTCAATTTTGTCTGGTGAAACCACTATTCACCGGTGTTTTCCAGCCACCGCCCACTACCTCCTCACCGCCGTTGTCACCACTGCTGCCGCCAATTGGCCGACAACTCAATCTGCCCTAATTATCTATGGCTTCTTCCGTTGCCACTATGCCTAATCCGTCTATTTATAGTAATTATGTCAATGTTCATCTCTCCATTGACAAATTAGATGGAACCAATTATGACACTTGGACCTCAAATATTAAATTATGGCTTAAGAGTCAAGGTTATGTTGATCAACGTACCTGTCCCAATGTTGTTGAAAATGAGGTTTCTCGTTGGTTGAAAATTGATGCTCAATTATGCATCGTTATCAAATCTACCATTCACTCATCTTTAAAACAAATTTTTCGTACTTAAGAGATGTGTTTAGAAGTTTGGGAATATGCAAAATTATTATACACCAATAATAATAGTTATGAGATGTTATATATTATGAGATATTATCACATTAGATATTATAAATATTGTTAGATATTATAGATATTGTTAGATACTATAGATATTGTCAGATATTTCTATCTATGTAATGGGCTTAACCCATATGTAATGTGACGACGGCGAAAAATGAAGGGAGTGTGGCACCTGAAGAAGAAGGGATTGTGTTCGGTGCATGAAGACAGAATACCTAAACCTAATTTTTAAAAAACATAAGTTTGAGCCTTTGGCCCATTTCAACTTCTACCTAATACAACCCTAAATAAAATTTGAATGTTGAATGTGATGTGCGGCTGCATGTGCTGTTAAACCCTAATTAAAAGATCAAAACTTACTTAAAATTAGGTTTTTTGGGCCTATTTTTGGCCCATATAAAACATTATAATTATTACATGTATAATTATTTATATGTATAAATTATATTTCTTTCGACAACAATGCTTCCACCATAACCTGTTATGGTTTCCGTTATAACTCTAAAGGATTTATGGGGTCTCCGATATGATCCGTTATCCGATATCGATAACACTACTCATAGCGTGCTTCATCCCCTTTGCCTTAGTTCATTTTGACACTTAGGGACCAAATCATATTAAGTCTACTTTAGGATTTCAGTATTTTATTACTCTTATTGATGATTATTCAAGATATACTTGGATGTTTCTAATGAAAAATCGTTATGAGTTGTTTTCTATATTTCAAATGTTTTATAATGAAATTAAAAATCAATTTCAAATTTCTATTCGAATTTTGCGCAGTGATAATGGACATGAGTATCTTTCTCATTCTTTTAAAAATGTTATGGCTTCTCATGGTATTCTTTATCAAACTTCATGTGCTTATACACCTAACAAAATGATGTGGTTGAGCGCAAGAATAGACATCTTGTTGAAACAACTCACATTTTAAATCCATGGTGAGGTTCCTCAACATTTTTGGGGTGAGACTATTCTTAGTGTATGTTATCTCATTAATCGCATGCCATCTTCAGTTTTAGAAAACAAAATTCCTCATTCTATTTTATTTCCTCATGACCCTCTCCCCTTAACTCCCAAAGTTTTTGGGTCCACATGCTTTGTCCATAACTTTAGTCCTAGTCTTGATAAATTATCTCAAGTCACACAAATTTGTCTTTTTAGGGTTCACTCAATCACAAAAAGGATATTAATGTTTCTCACTTTCTCTTAATAGCTATTTTATTTCAGGGAGTCTTCCTTTAACTTTAAGTCTTCTCCTCCTCTTATGTCTCCATCTAATCAAGTTAATATTCCTGTTGTTTGCGATCCTCTTGTTGTGCCTAGTGCACCTAAAAATTCACCACCTCCACCAACCCTTCAGGTGTACCGTCATTGTCAAACCTCCCGTGATCTATCATATGACTCTCTTCTAGTGCCAACACCTCCATCCCCTCAGCTTCGACAGGTTAACCCGATCTTCCCATTACCATCCTTAAAGGTATAAGTTCTACCCATAATGCCTCTCCACATTAAACTAATTTGAGTTGCCATAGACTATCTCAACTTTTTTATACCTGCCTTTCGTCTCAACTCCAAAATTTGTAGGTGATTCCTTAGCCCATCCTGGTTGACTGAGTTTGTTAATTGAAATGATCAATTAGCAAATATTTTTACTAAATCCTTACAAGGACCTAGGATTGATTATATTTGTAACAAGTTGGGTAAATACGAGTTATATGCACCAATTTGAGGGAGACGGTTGGATATTATGAGATATTATTAGATATTACGAGATATTATTAGATATTATGAAATATTATTAAATATTATAGATATTGTCAGATATTTCTATCTATGTAATGGGCTTAACCCATATTTTCTATGTTTTTCTCTCTATATAAACATAACCCTATGTGTTCAATATACACAAAGGATTTATCCTATTTTTTCTTTTCCTTTAATTTAATATTTTCCCATGATAAATTCTCTAGAACATAATTGTTTAGCTTAGCCAACATCCACCCAGTTACATTGTAACTCTTGATTGGGTTCAACAAAGATTAATCATTATGTGATAAGAAAAATAAGGTGAAAGTATTAGTACCATATAGCGGAGATAAATTTTATGTTCGATAAAAATATCATGTTATTTAAATAAGGTGAAAGTATTAGTACCATATAGCGGAGATAATTTTTATGTTCGATAAAAATATCATGTTATTTGAATTTTAAACACTTGATAAAAAATATTAGAATGAAAAACATAAAGGAAATTTCATGGAAGATGTACTTCTCTCATGTAATATGATAATTTAAACATCTAACTGAAAGTCATTATTAGACCAATTAATCATGCAACAATATAAAAGATCAATACTCTTCTTTTAGGCATATGACTATGAGCAACTAGAAGTTAAGCACAAAACTTAATGATCCATCCAAACTTAGTGTCGCTAACTCTATCATAATTTCAAAGTTGAACAAATTCCAGATGAAATTGGGATGACATTCTAATCATAAAAATAGGCAAGGTAAAACAAATGCATCTCAAAAAATAGAACCTGACATTTGAAAGCATGTTGTAGAAATCTTTCATAACTCGAACCTGAAGGAAAACAAAGAATAAAGCTTAATCCACGTTCAATAGAAAAGATAGGTACTGATTCAGTTTTGAGGTACCTCTTGTGCTGCTTTCGTATCTTTTATCAAATTCATGACATTTGGAGCATCCAAAACCTCCCTTAAACTATGCCTACAGATAATAAATAACAAGGTTAATAGTGCGTTAATCTATGTTTGCAGCCATATTTTTTAGTCACTACATTCTAAATAAATGGATGTCTTTGACAGTCACCCATGAGACTTGGCATTCACCTAAAAACCCTTATATATGGAACAGATACAATGGAAAAAATATTTTAATCACAAGCCTCAAATAATGTGTATAACTTTGTTAAATGAACTGTTAAAGGTAGGCATATTATACAAGCATATCACACATAAGAAAGATTACACAAGTCAAGCCATAGTTAATTGATCAGCGAGCACAACAATCTTCACGTGTTTGGGTTGATTATAACTGCCTTATGAAGCTTTTGTAACATCCTAAAAGAATAGGAAAAGAGAACATTCAAATAAAGAAAGCAACCATACTTGTATCCTGAGGTTGTATGCACAAGAATGATGCGTGATTTGTTTTCAATAATAGGTCGCAACTGTCTTCGTTCTGCCTCCAGAAATAAGTGACGATGAAACTGATCCTGAAAAAGAAACAGACTGAATATAAGCATAATAAACATTTCTATTCCAAAATCCCGTCTTCACTTATGCACGCAAAAACCACTAAAGATGTTTATTATTATCAATAATAATACATGCATGCAAACACACACTATCAAATTTGTAAATATTCACCATGAAAGAAGCCCAAATAAAGCAAGCAGGAAATAATTGCTCACCTTTGTAAATCCTGGACTTGCAATTACAGCACAACGAATGACGTTGAAATCAATATGTTTCAAGAAAGCCTAAACAGATTCGTAGAATTCCACTAAATTTGTCAGTGCCCCTTTTACACATTTTTGTTGAAAGTAGAGATATAAATAAATAAAGATAAAAAAGAAAGACAATGGCAAAAGATCATGATATGTGCTCTTAAGCAAGAGTAAAGAAACATAGAAAGACATTCATTCATACAATAAGGAGATATTTGATAACTGGCATTCTCATCCAGGCATCTAATATTCTTCAGCAAGATGCCCATATTTGGTACATGGGTATGATATTATTAACATGAGCATCTCATATTACTAGGGGAAAGGAAGTGGCTATAAGTCAGTTAATGAAGAACACCAATTCAAAACTAGCTACACATATATAACATAACAAAAATCAGGTGATAGAGCTTTGAGGGGTATTTGTATTTGCATTATATCATTAGCTTTAATTTCTTAAACACCCTTAATCTAAAAAGAAGTTTTATAAATCATAGTAAATCCATTACCATATTTTTTATATGGAATATGTATCGCTAATGAGAATAAATGCTAAAGATAAAAAAATATATGTCCTTATTTACCTGCAAAACATTCTCAAAGAACTTATCCAAAGCCTACAAAAGGGAGGAACGCTTTAGAATTGTATGAAGTTATATAATTCATCACTGACATCTTAAAATAGAGTGATAGATCATACTTTCTCATAACCAGCAATTGCAGGCCCATGCTTGCGAGGAATTGATGTTTCTATCCGCGAACGAGTAACAGTCATACTGTTATTGGACGTAATAAGATGAATCATTTCATTGTAATGCCACAATTACATGGCAAAAATAAACTAGAGTATCAAAAAGAAGAACTTCTATTTAATTTCCAGTGTTTGTGGTTACCCTTAGAAATCAAACAAAAATAACAGTGACCATGTTTAATAGTAGAGTGCTGAGCAAATTATCTTCCGAGTAAAATGGTATTATAAGCAATATATATAAACAAAACATAGAAAACGTATGGCTAACCTCCTACCAACAAGGAGGATATGAGCTAATCCTTCTTGCATCAACACCACCGCTAGATCTGCACTTGCACCAGGATCTGCAAAATATATGGAAGTTTCATTCACAGTTTTGATTACTAAGATTTACACCAACAGTCAGACAACGAATGACCAGATGAGGATTGTTAATTCCCTGTTTGCTTGAAAAATACGACCAGTTCTATGTGAATAATTTATTTCATCTTTCCACCATTTTTGCTAAAACAACTACTTAAAGGTGTGCAGGAGATTTAAGACATCACATAAAGTAGCAATTCAACAATTTTATCAAGTGATAATAGGTAAAGTAATATCTTCATTCTTCAAATTAGCAAATTTTGTAATTTCCACACACAGAGATTACACTACTAAAACTTCCATAATTATAAATATCTATAAAAGAATTGAGACATTCAAATAACTTGATATGTACCAGAGGCCTGCTGTAGTACCTCCAAAGCCAAAGAATCCCAAACATCCTACAAGAGGCAGAATATAATCTTCAGTAATCATGAGTAAAAAAGGGTACGGGGTTGGAGGGGACTATCACAATATGATTTTCATAAAGATTCCTCCCCACTCATTCTTTGGTATTCTAACCGTAATGGTACAATTATATATCCAAGCAAAAGGCCTAGCTTATATGCATGTGAAGCACATATTTAACAATGCGAAATGAATCGTAGCAAGAAGCACAACGATTCAAAAGAAAATACCTTTCTGACCACAAACGGTCTCTGCAATTCAAGTTCTAGAGTATGGAAAGCTCCTATCTGCAAGGAGTTAAAAGAAGACAACTTAAGTTTGGCAGTAACAGTTTGGAGATAAAATCAGGATAACAGTTACAGTTCACTACCTTGACATATTCATTCTCTAAAATGTTCTTTCCACGAACACGCAGAATAGAACCTTCTTTGTCATAATCAGCAACCTAGTATAAAACAAAATCAAAATAACACAAAACCTGAAAAAACTATCAGAAATCCTATTGATAGCACAAAAATACCTCTTCGACTTTAATTTCCAATTTGAGCTTAACGCGCTCTGCGTCTCGACCGCCATGAGCGGCTTCTCTAACAACCTTCCTATTACAATTACAACAAGCACGAAAACGAAACGAATATGAAAATTGAACAACAGATTATGCGATCAAAGAAAACGATAATTGAGAGAAAAAAAAGAGCACCTAACAGTAACGGCCATGACAGAGTCTCCGGGAGCAATCAAGTTATACGCAAACCACAGATCATCGGGATCCACCGCCACCATCTGCATAGTGCACAGAATAAACGTGAAGGAGAAATTTGACGGAATAGAGATAGAGAACAAACCTGAAGTTTAGAGAATAGCAATTGAACCTTAACGCTACCAGGTCCATTGGGAACGAGGTCTCTGCGAACGATCCTCATGGCTGTTGACACCGCTAGTATACAACACCACACTTTCTTCCCTTTTCTCTCTCCTTCAAACTATGCTTGTACTGCTACCAGGCACACGCACGTCACTCACTCACTGCCACCAAAACATACCTCGGGCTTTTGCTTTTAGCACCCACCTAATTACTTCCTGCACCTCCCTATTCCATTAAAATTCCATGACTTTTTAAAATCCTTACATTTTAATACGAAAGTTTTCAAATTTTAAAAAATTAAATATATTAAATTTGATATTTTTTTATTTTGAAGGATGTATTCTTTAAAATATTTCATTTAGATGGAGAAATTCAAATTTATTCAATTTTAATTTGTTAAATAAAATATTTCAAGTATTACCAAATATAGAAATACAAAATATGAATATTATTATAACCTTGCAGACTTGATTTTAGACTTAAAAAAAAAATGGTTGACAATTACCTAAAAGTTATCTTATTAACATTCATGAAATTTGACAAACATTGACTTTAAAAATACTCATAGTCTGCATATTATAAAGAATATAAATCCAAACAATATAAAATATAATTATTCTAAAAGCAATATAAATTTGGACTGATTGGGATTCTAAATGTTGAATCCAATCTTTCGATTAATATTTAGAGTGAATTTTACACTGGACGACACAACAAGAGGTTCAATCGTTCATAGTCAAATTTGACCATTATATTTCATATTTTTTAAGTTTTTACAACTTAAAAAATTAATTCAATTATTTAATATTATATTTTATTTTTAAGACTTTGAGTTTTATACAAACCACCACTATTAAATTTAAGATTTCATGAAAAAATAACGAACGTTTTTTTCTTAAAGAATTTAAACATGAGAAATCTAGACTTATGTACATCTATTTTTACTTTACAAAAATAATAAAATTGTCACTTTAAATTATTTTTTTAAAATTTTGTAAAAAAATTAAATTTGTGAGTAAATCAGATAAAACAAAAATCATGAAATTCAATGAAGTTAAAAATTATAATATAAATAAATATGTTTCTTAATAATTTAGAATTTATAACTACAATGATTATTTATCTTTAAAATTCTCAGTTTATAACCTCATTACTTTTTTTTCTCTCTAAATGATATATAGATAAATACGAAAAAATATACTGTACCGGTACGGGGGAGAGATCGGGACCCACCGGCTGCCCGATGCCGTGTCAGCCTGACCGAGACCATGAGAACCTGGCCAACCGGCGGGGGCCGAAACCTTTGAAGACTTGGCCGGGGGCCGAGTCCTTTGAAGACTTGGCCGAACGGCCGTAGCAGAAACCTTTGAAGACTTGTGCCGAGAGGCCGAAGCCTTTGAAGACTTGCGCCGAGAGGCCGAAGCCTTTGAAGACTTATGCT
>Ga0123342_1006603_pt1 | contig 15956 bp, 6 predicted proteins | sample Turbeawhitnodule_FD_89960 | JGI IMG/M metagenome (GOLD analysis project Ga0123342, IMG submission 89960) | Root nodule microbial communities of legume samples collected from Mexico - Turtle bean Mexico white nodule | ecosystem: Host-associated > Plants > Roots > Nodule | place: Mexico: Nepantla... | reverse complement strand
GATGAAGTTTTCCCACGTTAAAAATTCTCTGTGTCATTATTCTATTTGCTCTATTTTCTATTATTTTCTTATTGCTTCTGCAAATGTCCATTTTGTATCTACACCAAAGAGGGAAAATTAGTTTTGATTTTCCCAACAACTCGTTCACCAAAGAGGAGTTGGCAGGGGTTAGGAGATTCCTCAACTCCCTTTCCAATGGGTATTTTTTTTGCACCAACTTAAGGTTGTCGAAGACACTCTCCTTCAACTTGAACGACCCAGAATTGGAATTGTTTCGGTCAACCCCTCCAAGCTCACTAGATTACGTTGCGATAGAATTCTCTACCCTAGCCATTTTGTTATGCAAAGGTTAGGAGAGGAGGTCGATAAGGGAGTATCGCCTTATGAGGTTTAGCCAATGAAGAAGAAGTTGGCTAACTCGGGTCATTCTCTTCGGGCCACTCTTATGCCAATACTTCTCTAGTGGGCAATTGAGAACTCTAACCGAGGCTCATTTGTAGTGTGGCGCTTAGAAAAAGGTATCGAAAGAGCTTATTTCCAACATGTTGGTCGAAGAAGAACGACTCCAAGGCGAGATTAAGGGTCTCCGCCGGAGGCAATGTAAGCTCAAGTACAACCCCAATTACGATGTTCCTATACAATTGTACCCAACACACTCCTTTTGTCCTCTCAGTCTTCTGGACAAATGGCAAAGAGCACTCTGATGCTCAAATAAGTAGAAGGTATTAATGAGTCATAAATGTTGTTGAATCTAATATTTACTTGTCTCCAAGTCACCTATTTATATTGTTTAGTTGTGAGTTTGTTATTAAGGACCTTGTCTAAGCTCAACCTTCTCATTAATCCATGATAATGACTTATTTAACGGTTTGATTCCTGTTTAAGATTTTTAATTAGGACATTATCATGACGTTGACCCATGAATAATTAATATATGTAACCGAAATATTTAATAGACGGTTCGTATCGTTTGGTCAATATGTCGAAGAATTGAACTCTTTGATTGAGCCCGGTTGATTTAGATAGTTTACAAGTCTTTGATTGAGACATGTTGACAAGTATCATTTATTTTCATATAAGTCTATATATCTACATATCTACATAGACTTATATCAAATATAGCCTTTTTTATATGTTTGCAACTAAAATACTTTGTAGAACTCGAAAATATCATATTAGGTGTCTGCTCGTTGATATTAAATCAATTAATCTATTTCATTGAGTATTTAAGCATCATGACCGCCATACTTTTTGTGGTATAAAATTTCTATATGATGATGACCTGTGAACTTGAGTCTTTAGCTGTTAAGAGGATAGAATTGACGCAATAATACAATGTACTTGCAACTATTTACAAAAAATGAAAAAGCTCAGCCTGCATTTAAGATAATGGTCTATCTTATAGAATATGATGAAGTTTGAAAATCTTGGTAAAAATATTAGACCAAGTATTACATCTTAGAAAGTGTAGATTTGAATATAATTTTATGGGAGCTGCTATGTAATCTCAGCTGTAATGAAAGATCCGAGTTGTAATGGATGTGATTGTGGCATGATTGATTGAAGGGTTTTTATTTCATGCAATAAAGGAACAAAACAATAAGGATTTTCATGCATTACTTTTTCAAACATTCCCACGGGAGAATAACACGTTTACAGCTAATGGAATATTAGTATGAGGACTTTGGTTTAAGGATAAGACTCTATTTTATGTACCTCTCTCACTTAATAAACCAAAAGGAAATCCTTGCATATACTGTCATGCAATAAATTAAAGCAGAGACATTGCGACACACTTCTGTTGTGAGTGATGATGGTCCACATTTATGTTTCCCCATATTCACAACACCTTCAAAAGTTTGTCCTCACTTGATTTATTCAGTTATTTGAGCATTTTTGGTCTAAGTTCAAAGCTCAAAATCCATTTTACACTCTGTAACATATGCTTATGATTTGACTAATTTAAACTTAATCATCTTCACTTATTAATATAAAACAAACGAATAATTTCATAAGTCATTTGTAGTAACTGCCCCTAGTAGCATTACTTGTGAAAAAGAAGAATAAGGTACTTTAGGTCTTACGCAGATCTCACTATTACACATTGTTTGTGCAGATCTAGCTTTTTATAATTTGAGCAACTCTTTTCTCCAACCCATCAATTTTGAAATTTACTAAACATAGAAGCTTACACGTGACCCACAAAAATAAATAAGAAACTTGTGCTTGAAGGGGAGTGCAGGGTGGGTCTTTTGGTTGAGTTTGATTTTATCTGAACGTGGGCCTGAAAATTTGTGATTATGAAGTTGATTTTGGTCGTGAAAGTTTGATTTTTTTATTTTTTAAAATTCTAGTTTCAGGGCAAGTAGCATCTATTTCCTCCTCTTTCTGTTTATTGTAGACTGAAAAATAATTTCTTATGCAACCATAATTGAATTGAATAAACTCACGTATGGTAACAGTGTTAGATAAACACCCCTAGATGGAGTTAGCGTAGGTCATATAATCTTTTTGCCTTTCTTAAACTTTTAACACAGCTAGCTGTCACAGGAAACTAAAAAAACCGTGTTTCATTCATCTGAGAAGGGGTGACCAAAGACATGGATGTGGTCGAGAAATTTTTGTACAAAATTTCTTTATCTTCGTTATATTTATGAGTAAATCAAATGGTGAGGAGCTATTCACATCATATCATGAATACTATTTACGATAGGGAGAGCAATAAGAACAAAATATTGAAAAGCCACTGGAAAAGAATAGGTACTTGAATCTAGCCATCAACAATGCTCCCATTCATACTTGAATCTGTGCCCGAATGACGGTCCACAGAAGTATAATCTGGAGATGCAGTAAAGGACGTAGCTGGAGTGGATTCATCATCTCCATGTTCAGAGGCTGAGCTAGCAGCATCCATCTCCTTCCCTGGACACTCATCTTGAACACATTCAGCAATCTCATTGGTGAAATTTTCAAAATCATGACTCCTGTTTAAGGGTGTCACGTCTTCTTTCTTGACAACATTAAACACAATACCATTATGGATCCTTTCCGGCTGCAAAAAATCACCTGCAGTCACCAGTATGCGGGACCCATTGACCACCCTGTTGCCAATTTCCCTTTGCTCAGATTCTGTGCTATCGGAGTTCCTATCCAGTGTTGTGAGCCTGGGGTTACGATACTGAAAATCATTAGGGTTAGCATGACTCACTAAGCCTTTATTTGGTTCAGTGTCAACTTCCAAGTTTTGGAGAAAATCAATGAACATATTTGCCGAAGTAGTTCTCATCAAAGGCCCACCAGATCTTGTCCAAGAGTGCAAATCAACACTTTCAGAGTCACTGTCACTTCCTTCGTGTATGCCACGGTGGGTCTTCCAAGTTTTACCACTGGCCACATTAGAACTGCTAATGCTTTGGTGCAATGAGGAAGCAACATCAATAAGGTCCTCAAGGGAACCGGTCGAATTCTCCCGTGCAATGCAATTCCATGAAGGAATTCTTCTTGAAGCACTAAACCTGACAGTACTTGACAAACCATGAGAAGCAGAAGCAGCTCTCTCAGCCATTCTCCTTAGTCTTCTCATATGATTGAGAATCACAACACACTCATCAAGGGCAAGCTCAATGCCACAATTTGCTTTAATGGCTGAAAGTTTCTCCCAGGTACATCTTCTCCCTTGGTTGGCTGCCTTTTGAAGCTCTCCATAAGAAGGGTTCTGTATAATTTTGGTGTACTGGAACAGAACACCAGCAAGACAAGAGTACAAGTTAATCACTAACTAACAGAATCATCTTTTAGTAAATGATGCATAAATAACCTAAACCTTTAGTAAAAATGTATTATTGGAGAAAGAGTAATGGCTACCATGATGTGTATATATATATATACACACACACACTGTTCAGTTCTCTCCATGTGTAACAAAACCACATCTTCTCTCTATTTTCTCTATTTCCTTCTTTTGTATTGCACTCTCTGTTGTGGGAATCAACGGATTGAAGTACCATTTTAAAACACTACCAACATGCCTCTAGCTCATTAATGTAATATGACCTATCCCAATACCAATTCTTTTAAGCACCCAATATTGTGCAACATCTGCATGCTTCGAATGATAAAATTCGTTTGTGCATTCACCTTTTTCAACGTTGTTGTTGTAGTTCAATTGTCTTTTGATTCCCACAACAGAGTGCAGTACAAAAGAAGGAAACAAAAAAAAAGAAATGTAAAAAACAGAGGAGAAGAAAAAGACATGGTTTCATTACAAAGTTCATATTTTGTCACATATTCCTCTATTTTGTAAACGAAGGCTTGGAAACCCCTAGCACTTTCATTTGAATTGGTATCTAGCTGAAGTTATTTTCTCCTTAATTATCTAGCCGATATTTTAATGTTCGTAGGTACATACCTGAGCAAGAGTTGCAGGCATAACAACAGTCACATCACCTTCCCAGTCTTGAGCAAACAACTTAGCAAGTCCACCTAATGGAAAACCAAGTTCCAGTATTTGATTACACCTATGTTTCACCTCCATCTCCACAAGATGGGCAAGCTGAAAAAAATAAAACATCCTCATTTGATACAATCATTATGTAGTAAGAGTGGTTAACAAGTTTGATGCCTTATAAATGATGAATGGCCACTAGCAAAGCATACAATACAACCACTTCCTATTCATGCCTAATTTTCACAGTATATATTTTGAAATTAAAAATTCCTATATATGCTGCTAATATTCAGACTAAAATGCATTTTTGTCACTGGAACGAATAGGAGGAACCAACAGAAATGAGGGAAATTTTACAACTGTTTCAACGCATAGGTTATGCTACAAACATAGCCTGTAACTACATTCTTCAATTAAAAAATGCAATTGCATGATGCGACAATATTGGGTGATATTGCAAATAGGTGAGCAATGATCTCTTATTGTGATTAAAAATATGCATGGATTTCCCCTACAAGTTTTCAGGGAGTAAAACTCCACAGGTTATTTTCTCCATCAATAAATAACAAGTACACGACGCATCATATTTCAGAGACAGAAGGAGACATGCACAGAACATCCAAATAACATGCATGAATAAAGCATAGAAAAGCCAATGGGTCAAATTAGTCTGAGAGAATGTTTTGCTCAACATATTTCTTATTCTTCCAAAATTTATATAAGAAAAAGTAAAAACAGAAATGAAAACAGGATACAGAAAACAATAAGAAATTGCTCTCTTTTCTATATAAACTTTTTGAAAACAGGAAACAGAGTGAAACTATAAAATATTTTTTCAAACCAAACTGGTCCTACAGCATAAACAGCATGATAAGAACAAGGAAGTAATCATCCATAAAACTTTTAGCAAACTGTTTAGAAAGTAAGTCAACCAGTGATAAACTATCTAACACATCAACTCAGGGCTTGGGGAGGGGAAGGGGGAATGGTAACAGGTAACGGGGGACTATAGAAGAGACAACTCATTTAAGAAGAAAATATACACATGACAATAAACATACATTGTGTTTGCACAAAAATCCAAGTCCATTAATATGTACCTTGGCAGCAAAGTTGCCCCCGTAAGTCCGCACAAATTCTTTCAATCTCAATAATGGTGCAATATGAGGGTTGGCCTGGCTAACTATAAAATGATTGACATTGAATAGTTCTTTCAACTGCATCATAGGTAAATCAATCTCCAAGCTACCATCCCTCCAACGGCGCGCTGGTGTGGAGCCCTCTTCGGGACCTAAGTTAAAAGGAGGATGGTAAGGAATAATTTCCCCACTTCTATCCTTTGCCATCAATTCTTGAGCCTCAAAAAGGCCAGGAAAGGCACAAGAAGCAGTGACTGCACTCCATATAACCACATGGGGTGAAGTCAAGTAGTTAAGACATCTAGGTGGTTCGTGCTTCCTTGGGGAACAAACTGTAATCCCAAGAATTCTACCTGTCATGTCATAAGCTTCTTGAAATGTAAGGTTGCTTGTTAGATGCCTCAACATCATTTGCAACTGTCTGATCTCATGAACAGCACCAAATGTCGTGACTCTCTTAACAACTGTAAAAATCCCACCCATTTGATCAAAAAATTGCAATGAGTGCCATGAATCTTCAAAAAAGCTCTGAAGCTCAGGCCAAGTCCTGGTGGCAACAACGGCACACATAATAGATCCCACGCTTGAACCAGCAATTATCCTAGGCAAGAGTTTATGTTCTACCAGTGTTTTAACTACACCCACATGAGAAGCTCCAAGAGAAGCACCCCCACTTAACAGCAAAGCTGTCCTCCCAAATGCATGCCTAGTTTCATGCATGAAAGCAAGCTTTTCTTCCAATGATAGTTCCTCTGAATCAGAATCACAGACCATTCTCAATTGAGTCGTTACTTCATCAATGTATTCCTTGATTAATTTGGGCACCTGAAGCCTACCCTTGTGTAGTTCAGGATTACACATATTACCTAAATTTCTAACAAGATCGGCACGCATACAAAAAAATATATCTCTAAGAGATCCCTCTTGCCGACGGTGGCGGAGCTCTTGAAGCTTGTTCCTCACCAATTCCACATCATAAAGGTCTGATTCATTCATCTTTGTTGTCTCTTTATCAAGCATCTTAGCTGCATGAGCCCACTCCTCATAGGTCAAAGCAGATCTCATCATGTTTCTCCAAAACTTCCTCCTATATGCCATTTCAGCCCTTACTTTCACATTTGTATATCGTTTCAACAAGAAAGCAATAATTGTCATCATTGCCAGTATCCCCTGAGGATTCCTAGGATGCAACCATGATATAAAGGATGCCAAACCCCCCCTAAACCTATAGAAGAGATCTAACAACACCTGAAATATCTGGTGCTTAAAGTGTGACATGGACTTACAAAATAGAACCCTGAAAGCAATTGATCTACCAAGAATGTCTGAAGGACCGATTGGAAAACCGTAAACCCTAGCCTCATTACTAATGTGATCCATTCTTCCTTGATCAAAAGAAAAAAAATATCTTTCTCATAAATCAAAACTAAAAACTACCAACGTATTAATAATATACAATAAAGCCAGTCTCTGTATCTTCGATGTTAGAATCAAATAGTACAAATTGTGAAAAGGCAAGGCTGATGAAAAGATTACAAAGAAAAGAATCTTCACTAGGATCTCACAAAATGATAAACGTGTGTGTTTGTCCTGTGTTTAACTCCAAAACTCGTATAATCCCTAACTTAAACCAAATCAAAATAAAAAGGAAACTAAAATAGAAAAGACTATGCAACAGAACAGTACTACAAGTTCTTGTTTTTCTTCCGACCTCAAGAAGCCTAAAAATCTTTCGAATAAAAAAGATGAAATTTTTAATCAAACCCAAGGAACCAAACCGTTGATCTCTAAAACAAATCTTACTGAAGAGCCAAAAGGGTAACAAATTATTGGTCTTATAATTAAGAATGGATGCAAGTGGGATAAGGGGGCATTGGAATCTGGGAAGAGGGGATAAGATACCCCATAGGGTGACAGGGAGCCTCGTCACGAAAATGATGACGTGGAATGAACATCCAGATTTATGGTTCGTTAGAGAATTGACTCAGATGATAAAGGGAAAAAGAAAAGGTCACAGAAAAATATGATTTTGGTTTGCTTTTAAGATGCAACTTGAAGCGTTGGAGCTTTGTAATTGGACAATAACGTGATCCAATTATAGTTTGTTTCAGACACTGAAAACAAACGACAAAAACATGCTCTTTATTTTCCTTCTAAGAATAAGAAAGCAGCAGAAAACGAGCCACTTAACAAAAAATGTGTAGTTTAACAACTCCAATGATAATGGGGTTTTTCTTTCTGCACCCCCATATCTTCCACCTGCACCTCATAGGGGTATGTGAAAGACCAAAATATCCCGTATCTTTTTACAACCCCATATCTTCAAGCTCTTGCTGCTGATACAAATGGCTTCTTACTGTTTCTTCTTTGGAGATTTGTGTTGGTGAATTTCTTTGAGAAGAGCAGCATCACTCACCCAATTTTGTTACTATGAATTTTGCTCCTAATTGCAATAAGAAATTTTGCAATTAATGCAAGTGTGCCCGTAATATGTCTTCTCAAAATGTAAGCTTAAATAGAGAAATGTAAGTTTATTAAGATTGATATTTAATGATATTTAAGATTTATAGATCTCACTTTTTTTTTTTCCTTTTATAGGTACAAAGTAGAACATGTTTAATAATAAATGTTCGAGAGAATTTTGGAAAATCTTTAACTCCTGCAAAAGTTAGCTTTAATATCTCTAGAATGTATAAAATATATGTATAGTTCTTTATCTTGATGTTGAACTCTTATTGTAAAAATTGTATATTTTTAGAATATATTGTGAATAATTACCAAAATGTAAAACATTGAAGTTATGTAATAATTAATATTTTCTCTAAGAAAATCTTATAAAAAAATCTACTTCCAATTTCAAATTAAATAATTATTCATGTTATAGTCGGGTGTTACACCTACAAATATATAGTGTGCAACTATTAATTTATTTATTTAATGTTATATCTTTGTTTTGATTGTTATGATAGAATTTTATACCACTATTCACTTATTGCCTCCATAAAATGTGCTAAGTTTTGCAAGAATGACTTCTTCATCTACTAAGAGACAATGCACTCACTAGAAAGGTAAGGGAAAAGCCCCTACAAATGATGCAGTTCTTGCTCCACGAGTCCCCGGTATTGAGGAAGCCCTAAATTAGTCACGGTTGTTTACTGACCAAGAGTAGAGGATGGACTGCGGCACAAGGTTTTACCTCAAACCAGTCGTGCCTAATTTAATGCATTTCACCTTCTTTGAGTCTTTAGGGTTTGAGTTTCACCGTCATTTGGAACATCAAGGTTTTAAATAATTTGTGATGTTGAAATGTTTTGAAGATATGATCAGAGTCTTTTATGCAAATCTTAGGATCACAGACCATGGTGTCCTCTATTCCGAGGTTAACCGGAATTGGATTGTTGTCACCCCTCCAGATTGGATGCATTTGGCTCATTTGAAGTATGAAGGACTCCAATTAATGTTGCAAACCCTTTTGATGACCTGAACTATGATCATGATATGAAATTGATAGTCATGATGGGGCCAAGGATGCAAGGTCATAATGTCAGGACTGTAGGTGGTATATTACTAAATGATAGACTACTTCATTACACGTTTGTTCACATCTTGAGTTCTCGGTGAAGTAATTATTCTCAGTGGTTGCATGAAGATATTTTTATATTATGGGTCATAAAAAATAATATCGTGATTAAATTACCCCATTATATAATGCAACACATGATCAAATGTCGGGACAACAACATGCATATTCCCTATGTCATGCTAATCACAATGATCATGAATGCGTGTGAAGTCGATTTATGCATCGAATCAGTTACATGGTGTTTGGCAACATGGGAGGGATTAACACAAGGATGATTGATGTGAGTTGATTTTAGATTGACACATTTTAGGAGTTACACGTTTGTTTAAGGTTTTTTTTTTTTTTTAATTAGCAGAATATGGTGAGAAGCTTAAGAAGATTGTCATTGGACACAAACTTAACCAAGTGATTAAGTAAGTGTGAAGGTTATCTTCTAGAAAGCAAAAGAGAAAACACAATAATAAGATGAAGATGATGATGTGTTGCGGAATTGAAACAACATAAGATAATAAGAAAAGCAAGATAATGACCCAATAGAAAAAGGAGATAAAGAACACAATAAAAAAGAGCAAGGGAATAGTGCAATGGAAGAAATGGAAAGGAGAAAGATTAGATAAGCTTATGGAAAAATGGAGATGATGGTCACAACACTTGCAATGGTGGGAAATCCCAAGATGAGTGGTGAAGAGTCGCCACTTGGAGTATGTTGATCACAAGATAAGACCCACAATTTAGGAGAAAACACTCACTAAACACTCAAGCAAAGTTTGTATTCTATTTCAAATTCAAGGTCCAAATACAAGAGGCAAGACACTCTATTTATAGGAGAGAGTGCCTTGGAAAACAAGAGAGAGGGGGGGAAGGGGGCGACATTTCCAAGGCTTCTAGAAGCTATGTTAAACCTTGGAATGTCGCACCAATTAGGAGCTCTTCTAGAAGGCAGGTTAACCTAAACCTAGGATGGCACATGGCATGAAAGGTGGGCTTGGCACAAGCCTAATTTATACTAAGTACACCCTAATCTCCTGAAATTAAAAGTAGTTGGTGCTAACTCCAATTATGTGGGCTCTGCTCCTAGTAATCCTCTGAGGAATAATAGGCTCTAAAGCACTGGCTATGGATTGGTCCTAACCTAGCCCTAGGTCTTGGGTCATGCTCCTAGTCATCCTTATGGAAGGTTGGGCTAGCTTAGTGGTTGCTCTAACTCTCAGGGTTCCATCAATGATGGAGATGACGTCAACCCAACCATAATGAACGACCATGTTTATGGCACTGCGTCCCAGGCCCCAATCCAGGATCATTTTATGAAATGATACCACAAATTTGGAGTGGACTTCGAGAGTTACAGGAATCAATCAAGACTATGAACCTAAACATCAACAAACATTTTGACAAGGTCTATGAAACAATTGATGACCTACAACATCAACTTCATGACTTCCAAGAGTCTTTTGAGTTATACATATTTGACCTATCATTGTTATTATTTTTCGAGACATTATTATAATATTGTGTTATTTTTACATATATATTGCAATGTACTTTGATTCATATATTTATTATGCAGGTACTTTATTGGTGAATTTCACTTCAACATAAATTGTTTTTACTACATTCCCAATTTTCCACGAATATTTTTAATTGAACCAAATAAATTTTTTATTAATCATAAATATGTTCTGACAATTTTACATAATTTTTAGACAGTACTGAAAATAATGCTTAAATTACAAACAACTATAATCCACAAATAAAGGAATCAAATTATTTTTCCAACAATTTTTAAATATAAGGACAATTTTGTAATCTTACATTTTTATCAATTAAAAAAGTACAATTTCAATCACACTTATCACATCACTCACAAACTTTCATAAACTTTGCCTACACTTTCCATTATATTTACCTTAATATAAACAACATCTTCACCTTTTCTCTTCAAATCATCTTAAATCCACATCCTAATCCAAACAAAGCATTAAGGTAAAAATTGTTGTCACACTCACCACTATAGTGATGGAAGTCGTTACTTGCTCATTGATATATCTTCTTCTTTTAATGATGAACAAGGCGAAAGCGTGTAGGAAGAGTAGTAGAGTCACTCTTTGTGAGGTGAAAAGGAATGTTTGAGTTCCTAGAGTGAGGTTAGGTCAACACTTAAGAGGAGTCTGGAGAGTGTCTTCAAGAAGACTACTCTAGAGAGAACCAAGACAAGTAGAAAGTCTGCAAGAAATTGAGCAGAATTTCATTATCCAAAATCAAGGTTGAAAATAAAAGAGGAGATGGTCATATTTATAGGAAGGGAAACTTGCATGGCAAGTTTCTCAAACCCTAAGCCTAACTTGTGGAGCAAGTTTCCCACAAGTCTCATAAGTGGCGCCTAGAGTTAGGTTAGTAAACCTAGGAAAATTTTTCCGCACCTCCATACCTTCTCCCAACACTTTAATACTTTTTTTAATTTCAACAATACCCTTCTGAGTATGATGGACAGTGTGGTGTCTTCTTCTTTATTTTCAAGTGGTGGTGGTTGCTTGTAGTGACTGGTGGTTGATGACTATTTTACGACAAGTGTACTGTGTCAAAAGTAATAAATTTGTCCCTAAGGACAAATATCGAACCCACAAGGAATAGTTGAATTCTCAAGTATAAGATTCACTAAATAGAAAATAATACGTAAAATTTTGTTGGATGTTTGTTGTGTATGAGATTACAAGAATGTAAATAAAGCAAAATAAAGAGTTGTTTGATTCAATTGGGAAAATTGGGATTTTTGTGGTTCATCCTTCTTACTTTTTTGTATTTTGAAAAGCATAATAATATTCTATTTTTGATTGGTATTGATGCCCGTATAAAATTCATTTATATCGATTCATCGCATATAAAATTATTAAGATAGTCTCCTAAATATTGATTCTTCACATATTTATAAAAACTCTTTATTGTTACAAGCAGATGTTGATAGCAATGAACATTTCAAATCTATTCCTAGCATTCAAATATGTTAAGCATTATCATTTAGGTTAGAATCTTAGAAGTACTTTTTCCAGTCAAATCTAAGGATCAAAATCATGATAAAACAAGCGTTAAGAATAAAATGACAATATCAATCATCAATTAAGAACATAAGAGTTTGAACAGAATACTCCCCCCCAAAGGGTACAATTACCCATTCATGTTGGCCATTACTAGCATGGAAAACAAGAAAAAAAGATCCAGGATGTTTATCCCTGACGGTTACCTCCTCTAGGGTTTTCTACCTCCTTTTATTCTCCTAATGATGTCTAGGGTTATGCCTCATGCGTCATATTTAACCTAGTTGGTCTTGGGCTAAGTGACTTCTCGCCTAGGCGAGCTACAACTTTCTTGGGCGAGTTGGACTAGAAAAAACTCAACTTCTATGGAATGATCTCGCCTGGGCAAGATTAGGCTCGCTTGGGCGAGTTCCTCTAGAGTGATCTGGCTTGGGCGAGTTTGGAGCGTTCAAACTTTCCCTTTTCATCTTGTGTATTATCCTTTAGCTCTTTGATCTCCATTTCCCCTAGAATCCTGAAATTAACACAAATCTGGGAATAAATCGTTCTTATTTATATTATAATCACAAAATATGTAAAAATGTTTAAATTCATAAAATAGGGGTTAAATTATAGTTATTTTATCAATAAATATACATAAGTGCTTGTTTTTTAATATGAAATATTACTGAAATATGATACTTATCAAGGGTCAACGTTGGTGGCTGAGGTAAGTTTTGTGGTGTTTTTACTAGTGGTGGTTGTGTTTTTGTTCACTTGTTTTTTTTTTCATTTTTTTGGAAGCCACAAAACCCCAAACAAAAAACCAACGATGTGCAAAAATGGAGTACAAAGCTTAAAAAAAATATTTTTGCATTGGGGAATGTTGAATACAACGAATCTTCTCATCAACCCTCTCACACACGCTCAAATGAACTACTCTCTTAAACGCTGCGAATAAAGGAGAATGGAAGGGTTGTGGCTGGAAGGGAGGTATGGGGGTGCGGGGTGCAACTGAGGTTATTTACAAATATGAGGTTATGCTTTATTTAGGATTATTTAAATTTTTAAAAATGGTTAAAACTGACTTTTCGCAGAATATAAGGCCTCAAACCTATTCTATATATGGCCAAATATAAGGCCCAAAATAGATCCATATGCTACTTGACCCAGAATACAAGACTCAATTAAATCTAATATACTTTTTACAAATATTTACGGTCGTTTCTTCCTCCAACTCCATAGCTTCAACTTCACCTTCATAGGTCAGACAAGAATATCATTTTGTCCTTAAATATCAAGATAACAGATTAAATTTATGATTTCAATTAAGACAAAATATATTCCAGTCTTTAAAATCCTCTTAAGAATTCCAGACAAATAGTAGCACAATAAAAAAAAACTAAGAACATTAAAGCAACTTAGTTTAGAAATAAATAAATAAAACATAAGCTTTAAAACCATCTTAAGAATTCTAGACAAATAGTAGCACAATAAAAAAAAACTAAGAACATTAAAGCAACTTAGTTTAGAAATAAAAAAACATAAGCAGCAGGTGAAAAAACAATCGATTGAATTTTCAAATAACAAATTCTTTTTTATATCAGTGAACAGAGTTATGCAAGATACTAATGTAGTAAAGAGGAAAGCTTAAAGAACACTAAGATTTATATTGGTTCACTCAAAACTGAACTACATCCAGTCTCACCTCACACTAAGATGGATTTCACTAAATCACAAATATCTTTTTACAAAAGACTATTCAAGAACAACTCTTGAACTCTACAAAGTTCAAAACACACACTGTAAAACTCTATCACAACTCTGTAACACTCCAAGAAACTCTATCTTGGATCTAAAAACACAAAATTATCAAAACAGCAAAGTACAGGAACGAAATCACCTTTGCTTTGAATCAAAAGACTCAAGAGGATCTCCAAATCCACAACACACTTTGAAAAATCTTTGACCTCAAGTGAATGATGAAAGTTAAGGAACCAAGAACACTCGAAGACTTTCAAAGACTAATTCTCTCCAAAAAGCTATTCACTTAGAATTCTCTCAATTTCTAAACGATGTATTGTGTGTGAGTAATGGAGAGATATCTTTTCAGAGATCAAGCCCTCCTTTCTATAGATTTAAAATTGAAATAGATTTAAAACAGATTTGAGTACTGTTAATAAAATCAACAATTTAAAACTAGAAACAATAGGTTGATTTTACTTAAAACACATAGTTAGTTTCAAAACTTATTTTGAATAAAAGGAAATAGTTAAACTGAAATAGCTTGAAACAAAACTAACTCAAAAACAGTTTTCTGAGGTTAACTCGTTAAAAACACTTAAAAAAAATCAATCAATTGATCTACCAAATAACGAATTGAAAAATTGCATCTTTCAAGTAGTTAGAATTATAATCAATTGAAAATAGTTTTTGTCAATTGAAAAACTACAATTTTCTATAAAACAAAATTTTAATCATTTGAATACATTTTTAATCGATTGAAAAACCTTTTAATCAATTAAAAACTAGTTTAACTATTGAAAAAGATTTTGTTCTTGGACCCTTCATTATTTACTCAAGATAGAAGATAAGTCAAGACACCCATATACTAAACTAAGCTATCTAGACTCTTATGAGGCAACAGTCTTCATTTCAAGGTTTCACACTTGGCTTCATCAAACACATTTAGTTGAGAACCTTGAGATATCCAAAAATTTCCCCTTGTTTGATGGAGACAAATAATCCAACATGTCTTGAATCCTGTCTTGAGCTTTATCTCACTGAACATAGACATAAAAACTTCTACTCCCCTATCTTGTAGAACATCTCTGGTATTTCTCCCTCTTTGTGTTCATCAAGCAAAAACAATGAATAAAAGCTATTTAAATGGATGTACCAATCCATCAAACAGTTTATAATCATAAAAGAATAACAATTATAATAGTGATAACCATGCTTAGGAGGATAGAAAATGTTCAAGGTGCAAAACCAGCACCCATACAATCTAGAATAACAAGTAGAAAAATAATTAGTTTAGGAAATATGAAATTTAACCGATTACAAGATGAAATAATAAGTTAAAAAGAAACATATTACTGCTCACGATGGTAGAGCTCGGACAATTGCTCTTGGACAACTTGAATTTGGTGATCAAGATGCTGAAATCTTGAGGAGGTCATCTCATAGTAGGCTCTTTACTCAGTAGAAATTGTATCCAGCCTATTGAGCATCACTCTTTCAAAGCTTGACAAAGGTTCTCCTTCTCCATTGGTGGCACATAAGCAATCAAAGCATTCATCTCATTTGCTTGAGACTTAGTTGTTGCATTGCTTAATTCGGGAGGTTCAGAACTTGAAGCTTCACTAGTTTTGCTAACCCACACATCATTGTGCTTCTGGAATCCGATTTCCAGTAAGTTTGAGCAGTCAATTTCACTGCCATCTTTGATGGTCTCATTGAGCTCATCTTTCATATCAACTTCAAAGTAATCTATGAACTTGGAAATCATAATTGCATAGGGAAACTTGTAATCAGGGAGTCTTCTGGATTTGAGCATGTGTTCCTTCATTATATTGATCCAGTTAACCTTGATCTTTTTCATAATGCAATACATTAAGATCAAGTCCTCCTCATTCAGCATAGCACGGTTCCCCCCCCCCCCCCCCGGTTTTTTGCCCCCCAAAAAAAATAGGCCAAAAAATAAGGGGTAAAATTTTTAAACAAAACAAAAAAACATTTTAAAAAATTTTTTTGTCCATTTTTTAAAATTTATT
>Ga0123342_1006602_pt1 | contig 15959 bp, 6 predicted proteins | sample Turbeawhitnodule_FD_89960 | JGI IMG/M metagenome (GOLD analysis project Ga0123342, IMG submission 89960) | Root nodule microbial communities of legume samples collected from Mexico - Turtle bean Mexico white nodule | ecosystem: Host-associated > Plants > Roots > Nodule | place: Mexico: Nepantla... | reverse complement strand
ATGTAATCCGGAAGGTAATTACAAATTTAAAAAATGACTTCCGGATTACATAATCCGGAATATTATATAGGGGCATTTTCGGAAATTTGAAAATTTATGGAGGTGAGAGAAGAAGGTATGGAGATGCAGGAAGAAAGAGTCCACTTACACACTTGTTATTGGACCTAAACAGGCAGGCCTTTATATTTCTTATGCCACCCCCAAATTCTTCCTGCACTATATTAATTTCAACTTTGCACCTAATAATTTTTTAAAATTACTCCTTGAAAATCCAGAATTCAAAAAGTATAATTCAAAAATAAAAATATTATTCAAGAAAATTCAAAATGAAAAAATATATTCTAAAAAATATTGAAATATAAAATTTAAAAATGCATTACAAAAATTTTAAAAATGTGTTTTGAAGATACAAATCTAAAAATATATTCTTAAAATTAATTTTAAAAGTATTTTTTATTCACAAAAATATTATTTAAGATTATTTTCATCATTTTACATAATATTTTCTTCGAGTTTAATGATAAATTGATTGCATGTTGAAATTGATAAGAAAATTTACCATATTTGGATCGTTACCTGTTTTCATTTAAAAATATCCATTTGCGTCTCTAACAAAGCCACTCATTGTGTTTCTTACACTCACTCTACAATCAATGGAATCCTTTCATTCTCTTCCTGATCCCAACCATTGCATACTTTCTTCTTAGATCCCGCTCACCTGAAAGTCATCAAACCAAAATTTCATCCCACTTACATTCTTTTACTAAAGAAAAAATAAATGTTATTTTTAAAATAATGAAAGTAAAATATCGTTTAATTTCATACATAATTGTATGTGTAATAAATTGAAGAACACATGTGATTATATATATATATATATATATATATATTATTTATTGATGCAGAATGTGAAATTTCTTTTAATCAAATATTGAACAATACAGAAAGTACTCTATATCAATCACAATTATAAGGAGGCACAATCCACATTTTTTATTTTTAACTCTCCCAATCAAATATCAAAATGTAAGCGTTTCGTTTGTTTGTTCTTCATTTTTCGATCAATTTTCTCACTCCTTTTACTTATAGACTAACACGTCTTCCCTTTTCTTCCTAAGTCATCTCTTTCTCATAGAGTAACCCTCTCACTCCCCCTGGTGCACTTGTTTTTTTTTTCTTTCAAATTTTTATTCAATGAAAAAAATCTTACTATTCTTTTTTTTTTTGTTTTCTTTAATAGTTATGTTATAAGTTTGATTAAATTGTTGTTGTCTTCGTGTATTTTATGACATTATGTGTGTCAGCACAATAATAATAATATTGTCATCATTACAATGCCAAAGACATGCATAAATGAATAAAAAAGAGAAGTAAATAAAGACATTGCATTTCCATCTTCTACTTTATAATTGAAAAACAATACTTACTAGTTGATTTCGTGGTTCTAAAAGGAAACTACGACTTCTCATATTTTGAATTTTGAATATGAAAATAGAAAACAAAAAAGGTGTTTGATGGGATAAAAGTAAAGATGAACGGAAAAAAAAGATGCAATTGTACAATGCTCCTCAGCAAACTTCACTTTGCAATATTTAGTTTTGAATTTAAAAATAGTGTTTCTCTTCTTCTCTTGAGATATAAAACTAAAACTGTCAAAAAAATGATAAATATCTCCTCTCATATAGTTTTAATAAAACAAATATATATTCTTTTGAGATAATAAAATATAAATATAAAAATAAAATTAAAATAAAATAAAATGACGGTTAAAGAGGAAAATCCCTTTATATATATAAATAACGAGATGTAAAAATTTAATTTTAAAAATAATGTTTTATTCTACATTCTTTCGGATCAACAAAAACTAACTCAAAACTAAAATTTAAACAAACTTATCCTCTAGTTGTAGAGTAAGCAATACTCCAGAGAATTAATGCATGGTTCATGGTCCATTAAAGTAAAGAAATTACAGTTGTCTTGTTTCGTAACTTGGTGGTAGCAAATGGAGATTTAAAGCTACTTATGTCTGCCTAATTCAATTTAAGAAATTAACTCATTCTGGTGGGAAAATAACAGATCCTTGGCCTATAAAATGGTGTTGCAAAGTTCAGATGTCTACCAGAAGCAAGAGAAGTTGTTGAGATAAAAGCTTAATTTGAAGAGAAAGTATTTGAAATATGGGTTCCAAGAGTATTGTATCCCTTATCCTTTTTCTCTCCCTCAACCTTTCTCTCTTCTCCATGGTTAGCTCCAACATCCTTGCTCCTGCACCATCCACACTTGAGTGTTCCAAGCTGGATTTGTGCCTCGACATTTTGAATTTGGGTGAGAAACTCCGCCCTGGAAACGGGTGTTGCTCTTTCCTTGGTGATCTTGTGAAGGGTAATTCCACTCTGTGCCTTTGTGATCTTGTGAGAACCCGAATAATAGGAATCCCCATAGCTCTCAACATTGTCTTGGAGTATATAAGAGACTTGTGCCGACAAGACAAGACCTTCATTTGCAATTAAGAACTGATTGTGTGATTGTCAACCAGGATGTTTCATAAGCAGTTGTGCTATACTATAATACTATCAATAAAGGTTCACAGGAAGAAATAAATAATACTAAGCATACATAGTTGTGCTGTGCTGTTGTTGTTCTGGGGATGGGGACTCTTATTTCCTCCACTATCTTTGTATATCCTCTTTTGTTAAGTATAATTACAAAATTTCTTTGTTGCAAGAAATGCTTCCACGGTCTCTTTTATCACTTTCATATATTGTTCAAGTATGTATAGTGTAGCCATTTCAGCAAGAACAAAGAAGAGAAACATTGATATTTAAATAACATGTTAAAATCGGTTTGCTGCATGTTCAGATTGGTTTAACGTTATGCTTTTACCACGTACAAGTTCCTTTAATGTGTTTGGTAAATGTTTTATTATAAATAAAGAGTACATTTACATATTTTAAACTGCCTACTAATTATGAAAATTTGATATGATTTTGGTCATATTAGATAAAAATTAGCTCTGAAGAATAAATACATACATTCTCGAAAAAATAAATCATGAGGAGTTCTTTTCTTATTTCTATTCCTTCAATACACTTTGATGTTATTAAGCTTTGGATTTTTTTTTAACCTGAGTGATATGAATTGTATTTTAGGAGGGAAGTGTATAATCATTTTATCTATATGTATAGTAATGACATTTTTTTTCTCTCTAAACAACAGATATTTTTAATATTTTTTTCTAATATTTCTTTTATCTTACTAAATATTGATTATGAGTTCATTATATTAATTATTTTATTTTTTTGAAAATAGATCTTAGAGTTGTGAATTTTTAAAGAATAAGCGATGACATTCGAGTATAAAATAAATACCCACTTGTAAAAGATACTTACTAGTCAATTTATGGTTGATATGAATGCGAACAAAATGAAATATTACTTTACTGTAGATACCTTTACTTGAAAATTATTTATATAATTTGTATTATTTAAAAACTCATAAAAGAGGTTAATAACATATATTTAAATATACGTTTTATTTATTTTTAAATAATTTTTGCTAATCAGACAGTGAATTTGTTTTGCCACTATTATCCAGGCATATTATTGTCTATTTAATTAGTTTAGGCCATTTGGGGAAGATGATTATGGATAAGGAAACTAATTTTTAATATAATTAACGATACAGCGTAACATAATTATGTGACATGTCATAAATTTAGGTCGATTGGAGAAAAAATGTTACGGATATGGAAGCAATTCTTCTAAATCTATTGATGCATTATTTTCAACAAAATAAGATTACGCATTATGTGGAAGAAAAAAAAATCATGTAACTTAATATTGAAGTTGAATTTTAGTCATTAAATTATAAATTTACTACATGTGTACTAGAACGAAATTGAATTTTTATTATAAAAAATAGTTTTCTATCAATTAAATTTTTTAATAAGGTATTTACAAATACTCAAGATCATATATAAGATACCAATTATAGTAATTAATGTAAATATTAATTTAGTTCCTCGGTGTACTTTTTGGTATATACCACTTTATGCCCTAATTTACACGACTCGTAATTGATAATACCTAAAACTGATCTTAATCTGTATTTTAATTTTCCAAAATTAAGATTTTTTTCTTGAAAAAGCAATGCCAGTTATCGCCTTTTGTTTAAATTTTACAAAATTTACATAAAGATAAAAAGCAGAAGCTTTAGAAAGAGATTTCAAAAGTAATTTTTTTTATGAAAAATAAATAAATTAATAAGAAATATAGAAGGGTGTTTTAACTCATACAAAAAAAAAAGGATACCATTAAAGTATAACACTAATATCTTGAACTAAGTAAAAAAAAAAGTATCTTACATATTCTACATATTATGAGTTAGCAGCTAGCCACGTTAATAAGCACGAAATAAGTTGGTTTCGTTCTAAACAAAGTATTTGACGTAATATTTTACACTACCAGCTCACGTCAATTTATGAATGCAAAATTAGCTTTCGATTTAAAGAAAGTATTAATTTAATTCATTGAAGTGGCTCATTACCAAAATTACACGCACCTTTTCTTACTTTTCATGCATTGTTCTATTTATTTGAGTTATGAATGATTTGTTCCTACACTACTACAAGAATAAATCTAATTGGTTTATGAAATTTAAAGATCCCAAGACTGACATTAAAAAACTAAATTTAAAAATACTACAAGAATACATCCCTACTAGTCATTATTAAAAAAATTAAAATATACAAAATTAAATGTATTATACTTGAAGTACTAATTCGTCAATTTTAAAAAATAAATTTATTTTATAATTAGAATTGGAATTACACATACTAACTCATACATTTTTAAGAATAAATAATATATTACATTAACTTTTAAATTCAAAATTAAAATATATTCTATAGCTAGAATCAAATTAGTCAACTTAATTTCATATATTATTGAAAAAAATAACTTTACTTTTATTTCTTTCTCTTTTATCAATTTTCAAAATTTAAATGTATTGTTAGGCTCTGTCTTATGCTATAACTCATTAACTTTAAAAGCTAACTATATTTTATAATTAGAGGTGGTAAGACTAGAGCTAAATTGGAAACTTTAAATTAAATATGTTTTACTAGGTTGGTGCTAGTTTTATATGATTGGAAAAGAGAAAATTACTCTCCCTTTCATCTTCCTTATTAGTTCCAAACAATTAATATTTGTTTCTAACTACTAGACCATCTCTCAATGAATAATTTTGAGGTTAGAAAATATGAACAAGCAATCAACTTAATTTATGATATGCTATTATGAAGCATAAAACACATGTTCTATAAAGAAAAAAAAAAAAAAAACTTATCATATCATAACCTTCTAAAAGGTTATATATAGAAGAATAGTTTAAGTAACTCGAAATATATTAATTTGATATCAAGAAGTGGACTCTACATATGTGATATTAGATTAGTGTGATGCAATTAAGGAAGGTTAACAAATGATTAATTATGAGTAGTGTGACATAATAACAAGTACTCTGAAAGAATTGTCTTAACATTTTTTTGTAATTAGGGATTGGAACATCCCATAATTCAATTTATTAATTTTTTCGTTGCCTATAAAAAAAAATAATAGGGATGTGTAGTGGGTTGGGTTATATAAGTGAATTGGGTTGAACTGGGTTTAAGATAAAAATGTATAGAAATGTAAGATAATACCACCGGTTATTTTTTCTATTAAAGTAGATTGAGTAATGATTTTACCTAATTCATCTTGCGAACTTCTTAATCAAAAAGTATAATCAAGTTGTAAAAAATAATTCTTAGAATTGAATTATATGAGTTTAGTGAAATTAGCATCGAACACGCTACCTATATACATAAGAAAACATTCAATTTCAGCAACTTGAAAAAAAAAATCTTTTAAAGAATCGGTGGATATGAAACCCAATCTACAAAGGAAGCAATGCAAAAGCGAATTCACTCCTTTATCTAAAATATTCTTACAATATTTCCTTCTTTAGAGAGAATATATTATAAATAGTTTAGAAATTTTATCTTTAAAGATAAATTTTCATGACAAATGAACTATTTTTATACCTATTTATAAATTTTTCAAAATACATTTCAGTCTCCATTTATTTTAAAGTATATATTTTAAATTCAATTAAACTAGGTCTTACCATTTTTTTTCACTTAATTACTTTTCATTTTAAAAATAATTATAGAAATAGAATGTCTACTCATCTTCCCAATGCCATCAGAAGAGAAATGAGGAATTAAAAATATTAATTATTTATGGGAAAAAACAAATATAATTATAGTGCAATAGACGGTTAGAAATAAAGATATAAGTATATTTTAATACAACGTTTGAGAGAGAAAGTATTTACTCTAAACATACTATTCTGTACATTTTGGAAAAATAATTTTATTTTATGGTCATTTTAATAAATTTTTTACAATATACTTCTTTGTTTACTTGTAGTAAATTATTAGTCTTTAACTTTTTGCAATTGTAGTAAAATTTATTTTTGTAAGATATTTAAATTTGGAATTAAAAAAATATTAAAGATTTTATAGATTTTTAATTTTTTTAATTTATGTGGCCTGGTTCATAAGCTCGTAGTTATGCGTGACAAACCAAATCAATTAACCAGTAAGTGATGTAGGTAAGTTCATCCTAACCTAAAATGGGACAGGTGAGTTCACATTCACATTCCTAAAATTAAATTGACTCCTCATTGAATCACATGCATGCTTTCAAATATAAACTTCCTAATGTTATTTCCTCAACGTAGTAAGATAGAGAGACTAAAACCTAATTCATTTAAATTAAAGTAATATTTTCACTTTTATATTTTAATTATAAAAAAATATATTAAGAAGTTGACTTTAAACTTACTTTAATTTTACAAAACTAATTTAATAAGACACGATTTGCATTTATTTATATATTATAAATTGACTCATCTTTAGTTAATGTATAAGATCTCTAACACACTCTTTCACGTCGAAGACATGTATATCTTATAAGTGAGATTAAATATTTATAAATAATTCAAAAATCTCATTAGGATAAGATCTGATACCATATTAAAAAGATGAATTTAAACTTAACTTATTCTTACAAAATCAACTTATGAAAAAATAAATTTACAACTAAAACCACTCTTTAACAACTACATTATCATAATATTAATAGGTGGTTAATAAATTAAATTAAATTATCATGTAGTTGCATATTTAATGAGTTGTATATAAAATTAAATAACTGCCATGTAAGAGATAGAGTTTGTGGTCTATCATTAATATTTAAGGAAGACCAGTTAAGAATATTAATTTTTTTCATATATAAAATTAATAATAATTTATTAATCTTCTTATAACATTTTTTATGAAAAAAAGTTGTGGGACTCCACCATTGTTATGCTTTGCATTCTTCAAATTTTTGATTCAATTTATATATTATTTTAAATAATTATATATTAACAATACAACTTTAGTTTGATTTGGTTGTTCCTTATTCAAGTTGGAAGGTGTCCCTTGGTAGGAGGTTGGTAAGACGCTAGTTCTTTATGTATAAGGGTTGGACCACCCCTAAAGTGGTTCCCATTTATTTATTTTTTATTGTTGATAAAAAAAATGAAAATGGTTGAAATAAGTTTTTTTTTATGTGAAATAATTGTTAGTGTTTTTAAAAAAATTTGTTATTTATTTTGATTGTTGATGTTCTCTATTAATCTATGTAGCACAGACACTGACACAAATACGACACGGACACAGACACGAAGATACATAAAATCTCTAAAATCTAGGACACGAGGATACAAATATATATACTATATAATTATGAATTATATAAATTGACAATAAAGATTTATGTGTACAAGTATGTTTCAAATTATTTTTTGGAGCAGAAAAATGTTTTTCATTACTAATTCACAATAATTTGTTTCTTATTTTTATAATCATAATAACAATTTATACAATAAAGTTTGAATTTTTAGAAAATTAATGTATTTTTTCTTTTTAAAATTGTGTTAGAATCGTACTACAATTGTCGGAAATCTAACAAATATTTTTTGAATTGAACACCTCACGGATGCGTGTCCTACATGTGTCATACGAGTTTCGGTATCCGATACGAGTATTGGACACCGACACGCAATTTAAGAGGAGTGTCCGAGCTTCATAGCTATTAATACTAAGTGAAACCTCAAATTTAATCAATTTCACATAAAAAAAAAAACTATTTCAATTATTTTTATAAACACTTTGATGATTTAAAATTTGGACTAGAAACGAAAAATATATTTAACCTATTTTCTAAATAACCTTCTCAATATTTTTTTGACAATACACAAACATAAATAAATCTATACCTTCTTCTGAACTAATCTCAACCAAAATTCCATGCTCCGATTTGAACTTCACTCTTAATTTCGAAATGAGATTGAAAGAACAATTTTTGTTTTGGCAAAAGATTCCAAAATGGTTTTCAATTTTTATTCAATGGAAGGTAATCAAAATTGATTTTGGTGAAGATTTCACATCTATTAAAGATAAAATCAATTGGTATTATATAACATAAATTTCACCTTAAGCCGATTTTTGTTATGTTGATTTATATTTAAAATTCATTTCTTAACATGATATTATAATTATTTTAAAATTTATCATAACGAGAGTTTATTGAATTTATTATGTTAATCACTAAGACCATTCATAAATATTTAATCTCATACACAAATTATATCAATATCAGACCATTTATAAATATTTAATCTCACCATAAGTTGAACAAGTTAATAACCTCATCATGAAAATGGTATGTTGAAGATATTAAAAACGGTTTTGTAAAATTAAATTAAAATTAAATTTCCTTCTAAGATAATAAACAATTTAATACGTAGAAAGTGGAAATACAAAGGCGAAAAGAAAGACAGAAAATTTATTAACTTGAATAAGTTCTTGAACAAGGTACTGTTACGATAAACGATAAACGATAAAGAAAGATAGTGAGGAGGAAGTTAAGATCCTCATCCACAAGAAGAAGAGCACAAGTGCCGAACGTTAATTTATTGGTAAAAATATTATAGTGCCCACAGGCATATACATGTAGCAGACACGAATGATAATAAGATCCTTAACTTAAAACAAGGAAAATGGTAGGAAATAACAGAACATAATTGGATGGATGTGAAACATTTTGTGTTCTTAATGAGATGGGCAAGTGTAGGTTTTGTCCTTGCGTCCACAGGCGTTTAATATAAGGTTGAGGAAAAGGTCTAGGTTAATTTGGATTATTCCGAGGTCGATCTTGAGAAAGGTGCAGAGGCACACAACGGCTTCAAGTTCAACAAGACCACCGAGGAGGGGGCAGCATTGGGGGTCACTTTTAACAGGGGGCAGCAAAAGGCTGGCGCAAACATGCAATGGGGGGCACTTAGCTGCTGGTGGTTCTGATGAGTGACAGCTAATAGCTGAAAAGAGAAGGAGATTGAGGGAAAGAAGAAATGCAGCACTCTTGGAACCCATTTTCTCTCCAAGGTTTAATTGCTCAACAAGTGCTGTTGCTTGTTGCTTGTTTGTGTAAGTAGCTCTAATTTCCCACACAATTTATAGGCAAAGGATTTCATCTTTTCTCAATCCTATGCCCATAGTTTGAGGGAGAATTAGGTCTATTATCTTTTATTCATTAAAGGAGTTATACATACTAGGTAATAGGTAATGAAACGTTTCCAACTTAATTTTTTTTTTTTTTTGCAATTAGTACGTTATAATTCTCAATATTATTATTTTAATATATTTTAATATTATTTAATTTCAGACTTATCTTTCATTATATATATTTATTTCTAAATTCATCACATCAAAAATTATATACAACTCTAAGAATTATCAAAGTATCATTTTTCATATACACTACTCTTTTCATTTCAAAACAACTGTATTTTCAATTTTTTTCTTTTAAAAATAATAATTTTTAACATTTTTGTTAAGCTATTTTTCTCAAGATATTTTTCTATCTAAATGTCATTTTTTAAGTTTAAGATGCTATTAAATTTTTTGTCACTTATATTTTTATTTACCATTGTATAAAGATAATCACTATTTGGTAATTTCTTTTACTATCATCTTTTAATTAAATGATTTTACTCTTTAATAAATAAAAATAATTAATAGAATTTTTTTAAAAAAAATAACTAATTTTTTTAATAATAATTTATTTTTCAAATATTTATTTAATATTATTTTTACAAAATTATATATATTAACTTATATTTGTTTAATTAATTATTTGTAAAAATAATAAAATAAGAAAATTATATATTTTAATGGTAATTACACAATTACTCTTCCCAAATATAAGTACATAACTTTTTCATTTAAAATAACTAAAACATATTTTAATTATTATTTTTATTATTTTTTTTTAAATTACATATTTTTAAAACTGAATGACTCGAATTAAAAAATGGAGATGTGTGTTTTCACTAGTAGATATTATAAAATGGTAAAATAAAAAATGTATAGTTATTTTATTAAGATAAAAATATTTAATTTATTAGTTTTAAAAAAATTAATAATATTACAAGGACACACAAAGACTAATTAAGAGTAACAACAATGGGCCACATTATGTTGTCCCACCTAGTTCTTAAAGTTTTACAATATTTTAAGAATGCAAGTTTTTTTAGTAAGTGTTAATTATCTGTTAAAATACTATTAATATTAATCCAATTCCATTAATATTAAATAATATATATATATATATATTAATTTTAAGCACTAAAAAAAATTTAAATAATTTTTTTTAAAAAAATAATAATTAAATTAAATATTTTTAAGATTAAATTTTTTATTAATATCTAAATTAATTTCTAATATTTATAATTAGTTTTAAAATTAATATTTAAATTATTAGATAAAATTTAATAGTTAATTAAATATTAATTTAAAAAATATTTATCAATAATAACAAGTAATTTAATAGTAACTAATTTAGAAGTTAGTAATTTTTTTAAATTTCTATAATAATATTTAATTTAGTTAATATAATAATTAATTATTTTTATTTTTAAAGTTAATATTTAGTGATTCTTTAATAGTGAAAAAAAATTATTTATGAAATTTATATTAAAATAATTTTTTTCACAAAATTAATTAATTTTTTTCTGGTGGACCTAGAGTCTAACATTTTTTTAAAGATATATTTGTAATTTTTATTTTAATGCAACAGTTTCAAAATTAAAATTCATAATTTAATATTTTATTTTTTATTTTTAACATAAAGACGTTTTTAAAATAGAAAAATATTTTATTTTATTTTATGGTTAAGGGTTTTATTTAAGACTTAATATTCCAAATTTTATATAATCTTTAATAAGAAGGTTTTATAAGATGTGGTTTTTAAATTTATAATATCAGTATTAACTTGCCCTAATTAAGATATAAAAGTAATCTAGAGTCAACGATAGTTTTAATCAATAGTTAATTAATTAAATGTATTTCAATTAATGTGAACATCAAACTACCGTTATTTTGAACAAGTTATTAAAGTCATATTCATTTTTAAATGGTGAGAGGGAGAATTAATTTATTTTTTTGTATTTTTAAAACTTGATTGTAACTTATTGTTTCAATATAAGATGTTTGAGGAAGATCTTTATTTTAGTAATAACTTTTCTTAAAAAATTGTTGGAAGAAGAGTTGTTTTTAAAATAAATTTTTGTTATAATTTATTATTTTATTTTAAGACTTAATCTTAAATTAAATTTTTTGTCATGTGTTAGTATTTTTCTGTAAAGAGTTTTTTTAAAATATTTATAATCTAAATATAGTTACCGTAATGAATATTTTTTTTCACAACAAAAAATAAATAAAATTAAAGAAGATATTTAAAAAATATCTAACCCTCAAACCCAACAAAACCAATTCATAGAATTCTTAAATTATATTAGAAAACAATTAAATGTTGTAGGAAGTCTTAAATGTAGCATTTAATATTAATAATGTAGTATTTATGAATATAGTCTGAAATTAAACGAATTATTTTTTTATTGGAGCAGTTATTATAAACTCAAATACTTAATAATATCATTAAATAATTAAATAGCATTTATGAATAATGTTAAGAAGCACCCTCACACACTTCTAATAAGTTAATTAAGTATTTATTATTTATGACTAAAATAATTAAGAATGTTTAATAAAGATAATTATAAATATAATAAACACTATAATTGGTAGGTAGAAACTAATCTTATAAACAAGAAATTATTAGTTACTATATTGACTAAATTAGATATTATTTTAGAGAAAAAGAATTATTTATAGCTAAAGTAGTTTATATGTGGACCAGAGGACATATTAAACTTGGAAAAAATCAGAAATATTATCTGTCTTTGTTTGTGTATAAAATGTAAATAATAAAATAATATTTGATATTTTTATATTTCTGAGTTAACCTTATAATATAAATATCTTTCTCTCGTAACAAGACTATCTTGGATGTTTCTTTTTTTACATGTTGACTATTCAACCTCCTTAACAAGGTACATGACTTTAGGGTTTAGGGTTTAAGGTTTCATGACTCTCTAAATCACTCAAAGACACATGGCAAGCTATGAATGGAGAGCTCTTTGTAAATAGGATTGCCACATGGCAAGCTAGGAGTGAAGAGTCTTTTGTAAAAAGATTTATCACATGGCAAGATAGGAATGAAAAACTTTCTATACATAGGATTTCAACGTAACATGTTAGGAGTGAAGAGTATTTTTGAGAACTCATTAATCATTTTAAGAGTCTTTTTAGATTATAAATAAAAGAATCGCATCTTGTAATTTCTAAACTTGATTGATATATGAATTGTATTTCTAAAATTTTCAGCACACTTTATCCAAGTCTCTCTTTTATGATGCTTCTTGCATTTTTAAAAACTCAAGAAAGTTCGTCTAACATTTTCCTTAACCTTTGCACATTGTAAAACTCATACCCAAACCAAGAACTTCCATGATCATTCTATGCTTCCCACAAATCTACAAGTTTTCCGTTTCCTTCCATTAATCTCCATTGAACACTCAAAACAAATTGCATCAATTTTATCACAAACTACTTTAAATATCAATAACCTTTTTAATCTCTAAAATAATATCTAATTTTGTTAATATATTAAATTTTTATATTTTAAAATTAATTTCTGCCTAATAATTTTAAATAATTGAAAAGTCATATAGAAGTGTGACAGAAAAATTCAAAACAAAGTCTTACAATTTGGTACGGAAGAAAACAAATCAAAATTATTGAATAAATTTGGGAAAATCATAGATGTCGTGTTATAATCATGACCATGATACAATATTATTTTTCTATTTTATTTTCCTCTATCCACGAGAAAATCCTTCATCAACACTTTTTACAAATAATACTATTTTCATAAAAACTATAATTTCTAATTAAGCTAATCGATCACAAAAAATACTTTTGTAAAAGAAAATATTAAAAGGAATATATTAAATATCTGTTACTATAAATTTAATTTTTTTTTCTTACATACAAAACTAATTATTCACATTTTTTAATTTTTTTTGTTTTAAAAAGTTATGTTCCTTTGTAAATGTATATTTTTATTATATGTATTTTTATCATTTTGAAAAATATATATGTGTACATAACTTTTAGATGTAAAGACATGCCTCTCCGTCCATTGTTTTAGCCTGATTCTGCCGTCACACGTGAGAACTAATAATTTTAGTTTAGTAAAAATATTTAAAAAAAAGAAGATAAAATGTTAGTTTTTATAATTTAGTATATATAAAAATTAAAATTTTAACTATTAGTTTTCATTTATGAAAACATTCCATCTTTTCCCATTATTATTTTTAAATATATTTTGACTTCTCTATAAGATTCTGAAAATTTGTCACATTTTTTCAATTAGGTAAGGAATAATCATTTTTTAACTTATTAAAAATTCTAATAGAATAATTTCATTCATTTATAGTGTTCTGAGTTATGTTTCTTGTTTCTCAATATTTTTTGTGAGATGAGGATCAACTTTTAAATTTTTATATTTCGATAATGGATTTTTCTAGGTGATTGAAGTTTTTGAGTAGTTCTTTTTAATCTTTTTCTGGAGTATGCGAGGTTACATGTTAGGGTGCGTGGGTGGTGAGCCAAAGCTACTAAAAGATATATGCGTAGTATTGGTAGTTAAAATTTTAATTTAAAAATTATTTATTAATAATAGAAATTAATTTAAAAATTAATAATTTTTTTAATCTTTAAAATAATTTTTAATTTAGTTAATATAGTAATTAATTATATTTTATCTCTAAAATTGATTTCTGTTTAATAATTTTTTTATAGTGATTTATTTATATTTAAAATTTATTTTAATTCAATAAAAGTTTTGTATGAATTATCTCAATTATATAATAAAATTTCCAGTGCGGTGGCTATTTTAAAATGTCCTAACATAGGAAAAAATTACGAAAATGAAATTTTACAAGTTAAAGCTGTATACACATTAACTAAATTTATTAATGTTATTTTTTTTTATTAAAATTGTTAATAGGATTGACAATTCTAATTTAAATAAAATGTAGAGTAATTATACTATTGATAATTTTAGTGTATTTTATTTAGTATATTTTATCTAAATTGAAATTGTTGGTTTATAATTTTTAGTTGATTTTTTTTTTCTTTTTTAAAAATAAAAATATATATAATAATAATTTAAAAATTATTTAAATCAGATAAAACGAATAAGAATGTGGGGTGAAATTTATATTTCAGAGATAAATAATATAAAAAAAGTTAAAACTAAATTTTGGTTGATTGAAGTTTCCGTAACATGCCGATCAACCTGAAAAAAAGATAGAGAGGAAGGAGAGAAGAGGCTATGAACGAGATGAAGAAGAGTGTAGTTGCATTGGAACAATTTATCTATTTATTAATTAGCATTATGTATGGACATAAATTTATTGGAAGAAATTATAGAGTCCTGAACGCAAAGACGCGAACAGTAACGTCCTTAACATAAAACTGGGATAAAGAAAATACATTAGATGTGTTGTGTTGTTATGCGCAATGGTAATGGGGGGGTTTGCGTCCACAGTTGTTAAATTGTATGTCGATGAGGTCGTCCCGAGGGAGAAATGTTTTACCATGCTTGAGCTTGTATACGGCGCAAAGACACGCAGCTGCATCAGGGTCTGAAAGATGGGCCATGGTAGGGCAGCAACTACCGTCTGCTAAATGAGGGGGCACCAAAAGTTTGTAGCAAATACGCATATCAGGGCAATTTTTGTCCTCAGCCTGTGACCTAACCATGCAAAAGAAAAGGAGGTTGATGGAGAGCAGAACAAGGGCAACACTCTTGCTGGAACCCATTTTCCAAACAGATTCACAGAAATATACTGATTAGTTTTCTCTCTTCTACAAGACACCTGAAATTTGCCAATTTATATGCAAAGGATATTTGTTTTTCTCAACATTTTACCATCCTTATCCTTAGTTACAAGTAAATCATTAAATTATAATTAATTTTAAAGATTAAAATAATTAATTATTATTAACTAAATTAAAAATATGAAATTAATTAATATAATTGTTATTTTTTATTTATCCATACATTTCAAGTTACCAAGCATGATTGCAAAATTTATTGACTTTTGACAACACTAGACCGAATATATATAACGGTTTTCTAAACATAAAAATATAGTTGTTTAATAAGTGTGCTTAAACGCTCAATTCCCTATCTAGCACCATTTACATCTTTATTTCCTTATTTAGCACCTTTTTGTTTTTATTTCCCTATCTAGCACCCTTTTGTTTTTATTTTCCTATCTAGCACTCTTTTATTTTTTATTTCCCTATCTAGCACCATTTTAAAAATAAATAAATAAATAATAAATTATTATTTTTTAATAATTTTAATTTTGAATGCATTAAAAAATAAATATTT
>Ga0123342_1006601_pt1 | contig 15961 bp, 6 predicted proteins | sample Turbeawhitnodule_FD_89960 | JGI IMG/M metagenome (GOLD analysis project Ga0123342, IMG submission 89960) | Root nodule microbial communities of legume samples collected from Mexico - Turtle bean Mexico white nodule | ecosystem: Host-associated > Plants > Roots > Nodule | place: Mexico: Nepantla... | reverse complement strand
TGCGTCCGTTTTGCGTCCAATGTAAATCTTGCGTGGGCTTTTACTCATTTTGGCCGACGAGAATAGCGTCCGCAAATGGCCCACGCAAAAATTTGGAAGCTAAATCAAGTTTTTCTTGTAGTGTTAGTATCTAATTAGCTACCAATGTTTTAACTATCAATTATTTATATTCTAAATTTGGTAGCAAAAACCTTGGTAGCTAATTAGATACCAATTTAGAGACTATTTATCAATAATAGAAACTAACTTAGAAATTAATTTTTTTTAGTTTCTAAAATAGTGTATAATTTGGTCACTATAGTAACTAATTATTTTTTTTATCTAAAATTGGTTTCTATTCAATGGTTTTCTTGTAGTGTTTGTTGGACTAATCAGTTCACTCGGACGATATGTTTCATGTACGAATCGACATGCCCAACATGAGAAAGGTGTGGTATTGAAGATATCACATTAACTAAAAAAATAAAAACATTTCTTAATATATAAATAATATATAAGTGCATCAAGTAATATTTCTTAATAATTATATTAAACAGTAGTAAGAGATTATTTATAGTTGAGAAAAAGTTGTGTTGTGAGTAGCCTTTTTAGTGCTCAAATTATTGAATATGATTTGGAAAGCAAATAAAAGATTAGGTATGGCACGTGACACAATTTTGGAACTAATAGTATTTTAACACATAGATATCAGGAGATTAGGTCTTTCTTGCTATGATTTAGAAGAGAAGGAAGATATGGTACACATCCATTGCATTTTGTTTATTTTATCTTAAGAGTGTAGATATCAATTTGATGGAGACAACAAGCCGAGCAATCTTCCCAAATGAGGGGCCCATTCACGCCCTTGGCCACAAGTCAAATGCAATAACATTGCACTCATTCATTCCATATTAAATTTACCAACACTTTATTAATTAATTCGAAAACTAAACGGCTAAAATAAATACTGTTTTCACATTTTTAATGTTTCCTAAAAATCTATAGTAATGAAAATATGAGGCTAAATCGTGTTTTAAATGATTTTATCAAATTAAAATAGTTTCTTGTTGTTATTCACAAACACGTTCAAAAGAAGACACTCTATATTAGGGTTTGAAAAGACCATATGAAATAAACGTTATTCTTAAATACAAGTTTGATAAAAAAAAATTGCACTTGAAAGCAGTTAGGAAAACTTTTCCATAAACCATCCTTTTGTGACAAAGAAATACAAAATACAGGAGAAAAAATTACACAGATTTATGCCAGTCTATAATAAAACAACCAAGATATATATACATTTCATTTATATTATAGAAAACTAACTTAAGCACAAGACATGCATAAACAAAGGCTAATCGTCATAACAGCAAAAGGTACATAGTCTTGAAACTGCTAACAAAGCTGCAATCTACATGAATTGAACCACTTAAAAGTGCACCAATCTTGCAGATCACTAGTAGTATAATCAAACCAATCCATGCAAATTAACCAACTGCAACATTTGATATACAAAAGGGCACTCTTGATTCAGATCCTACATAAACAGGGTCTATCACACACCATAGCTCCAACTGTGAGCCATGTATTCAATGCTTGAAGATCCTTCACAGCATGTCTTTATCATTCAATCTGAGGGCTGCCTCCATAATGTTCGGTTGTGGGGAATTTGTAGTATTGTAAACCTGGTTGTCGACATGAGAGCATAATATGCAAATATGTTGAACTCCATAGCTTATTTCTACTGAAGAAATACTTGAAAAATTTAAAAACACGATTACCAGATATGTTCAGTTCCGAATTTTGGAACCCAAACATGACATAATGTTAAACAGTAAACTTAAAGTCTTCATCAATTTTTATTTTGAAATTTAAATCATCAATAATAATTATTTTTAATTCTAATTTTAAATATCATTTATATGATTATTTTAAATGTAATTTATAGTATAAATAACATGTAGAATTTGAAAAAGTATATTGTGAGACTATTTAAAGAGATTGTATTTTTATTTGAAAAAGTAGGAGTGAAATAATAAAAATATATTTTCTATTCACAAACTGATATCAAAGTTGTGACCAATATAACCATTTAAAATTTACTGTCTCGACTAACAAAGATGGTCAATTATGACAATTGGAGTATCCAAATAAAAGTCCTTCTTGGATCTCAAGATTCTTAGGAGGTGGTTCAAGAAGGTTTTGAACAAACAGAAAATACCACAAGATAATCGGTGGCCAAAGTTAAAATATTGAAAGAGACACGACCAAAAGATAATGCAGCTTTGTACATGTTGTATTAAGCTGCTGATGAGGCAATTTTTTAGAAGATTGTTGGTGCATCAACTTCAAAGGAAGCATGAGACATTTAGGAAAATGTGTTCAAGGGTGTTGTCCGAGTTAAACAAATGCGTTTTCAAACTCTATGAGGTGAGTTGGAGGCCATGGAGATGAAGAATTCGGAAAATGTATCTAGTTACATTACTCGTGTGCAAACTGTAGTCAATCAACTCAAATGCAATGGAGAAACTCTCATGGATCCAATGGTTGTGGAGAAAATTCTTTGGTCATTGACCGATGACTTTGAAAATTTTGTGTGCGCAATTGAGGAGTCAAGAAATTTGGAAGAGATCACCATTGATGATCTCGCGGGTTCTGTTAAAGCACATGAACAACAAAAGAAGAAAAATAAGTAACAACTGAATGCCACTAAACCTCCTATGAAAATAGGTTCAATAAAATCTTTATTAAAAGTTAAAACGTCTGATGGAGTACATCATTTGATAGTTTAAGAGCTTTTGGTGGTACAAGACTCTCTGTCTTGATCAGATCACCTATCATTTTCATCCTTATGTTTTTGAAACATTAGAGGGTATTAGACCATATACGCTACAATAGTTATAACTTTCTGGTCTATTATCAAAGTTCGTATGGTTAAACGTCCAAGCTTAAGAGTGAAACAACGTTCACGTGTTTTCTCCAACTGTTTACACATGGTTTACATTAGTTAATTTTAACAATTATTTTATGTATAGATAGGACCTTGTATGAACTGTTGTAATCAACCTAGAGTTGAAAGTTTAATATGAGAGAAAACTTGAGTTCTGCTTTAGTGAATTTCTGATCATGGATGTAGATTGAAGTTAGTTAACACTTAAATTAAACCACATTAAAGTCCTTTGTATGTTTCTTCGCTATTCTTTATTTGTCTTACTACTCTTGTGGGTTCTTCATTATTGCTCGTTTGTGTTGGTAGACAGTTTTAAATTTGTGAGTTATTTCCTTACAAACTGGTAGGATGAATGTGGAGCATTAAAACTCAATAATCATGACTTTCGCAAAGTATGAGGTTTAGAATTTCACTGGTAAATGTCTACAGGTATTATCACTGCTAGAAGGAAGGACACACCAAAAAGTATCATCCTTAGAGATAGAAGAAGACTAATAACCTTAATAGATCACCCGAGTTTGGTAAATAATTTGATGTTTCGTTTACATTTGGTGAAGTAGCTCTGATGGAAGGCTGTTGTGAATCACAAAAGGTTCTCATGTGTTGAGTGGTATTGATGATTGTGAATGGACCTTAGACTTCAAATGTTCCTTTCATATGACACCTAAACATATATGGTTCCAAGAGTTTACAGAACTTGAAAGAGTTTCAATTCTCCTTAGAAGGTGTTGTAATATCAGGGTCAGTGTCTACCGCTGAAAAGACCTTCTTATAAAAAATAGAGATATGACAAAATGTTAGGTCATATGAGTGAAAGAGGCTTAGTAGGGTTAGAAAAACAAGGTTTATTTGGGAGTGAAAAAATTGATCAATTGAAATTTTGTGTAGACTATCTATGGAAAAACCTGTAAAATTTGTTTTAACATAGGATAATAGAGGATGAAGGGAACTCTTGATTATCTTCATGTTAACCTATAGGGATTGTCTACCCTTAGAAGACCGATGAAGCATTTGAGATTTTCAAGAGTTGGAATGTAGCATAGACATTGACACAGATACTGATACGACACGGATACAAATACATAGATATGTATAATCTCCAAAATGTAAGGCACGGGGACACAAATCTATATATATTATATAATTATGTATTATATAAATTGACAATGAAGATTTATGTGCACAAGTGTGTTTCAATTTTTTTTGTAGCAAAAAGATGTTTCTCATGCCTAGTTCAAAAGGATTACTTCCTTATTTTTATAATCATAATAAAATTTTATACAATAAGTTTGAGTTTTTAAAAAATTAATGTATTTCTCCTTTTTAAAATTATGTTAGAACCGTGCTAGAATTGCCAGAAATCCAATAAATATTTTTTGAATTTGACACTTCACCGATACATGTTCTACAAGTGTCATAGGAGTGTCGGTGTCCAATAAGTGTGTCCGACACGAACACACCATTTAAGAGGTGTTGGAAACATTTATTGGAGAATCAAACCAATAAGATAATGAATATTAAGAGTTAATAATGGTCTTGAGTTTTGTTTAAAGATGTTTAACATCTTCTGCAAAAAGCATGACATAACTATATGATTATAGGAACTCCTCAGCAGAATGACCTAGTAGAGAGATTCAATAGGGCCATTCTGGAACGAGGGAGTTGTATGTTATTGAGTGCTAAGTACCAAAACTTTTTGGGCTGAAGCTGCTGCTACTGTTGCTTAGTTAATTAACAAATTTCCCTTAATTGCTTTTAACATGAAGACTTTTGATGAAATTTGGTTAGGAGACTCCCCCAACCTTGATAATATGAGAATCTTTTAGTTATGTCGCTTATGCTCACATTAGGCAATGTAAATTGGATGCTTGTGTTGCTAAATGCATGTCTTTTTAGTATCGAGAAAGTGTTAAAGAATTACATTTATGATATCTTGAGCTTGGATTCAAAAAATGTATCATCGGGAAAGATGTTGTCTTCAATGAAACTGAAATAGCTTATAAATCATAAGTTTTAGAATGTAAGTCTGGAGGTAGTTATGATGGTGAGAAAGTTAACATTGAGGTGGAGTCCGATAGAAAAAGATGTGTCTAAAGATAATAGACGATCTGATACGTTAGATGATGATAGATGCTTGGCTTATGCGTCTGAAGATGATACATGTTCTACTACATCTGATGCAAACCAATGTGATGATGATTACAGACTTGCCAAAGATAGAACAAGGAGAATGATAGAGCTCTAGAGAGGTATGGTTATGTAGAGTTTATTACATACTTCTTAATAGTTGTTAATGAGGTGTTAGAGGATAAACCTTCTAGTGTATCCTCTGTATTAGCAAGTAAGCAGAAACAATACATGGACTCTTGTTTGTGGACTAAGGGTTCTAGGTTGGTCAGTTCTAAATGGATTTTCAAATAAAAATATGGCCTTCGATTCACAAATATTCAAGGACTTGATAATAATGATGTTTTCTCTCTAGTTGTGAAGCATAGATTTATTCAGATGTTGTTAGCCATGGTTCTCGAGCTTAACCTTGATGTTAAGATTGCATTTTTATATGGAGACTTAGATGAGACCAACTACATGAAGCAACCAGAAGAATTTGAGGCAAGAGACAAGGAGGATTATGTTTGTAAGTTAAACATATCCTTATATGATCTAAAAAAAATTCCCTAGGCAATGAAATAGTCTATTTGATGAATTAATTGCAAACATTGGTTTTGAACACAACAATTATGACACTTGCATCTACTTCAAGTTTTCGGTGGAAGGTCACTTCATAGCATTGTTGTTGTACGTTAATGACATTATGATAGCAAGAACAAGTAAATCTAAAGTTGATAAAACTCTGGTTCAATATTGAATTTGATATGAAGGACCTTGGAGTTGTTAGGAAGATTTTGGGGATCAAGATCACTTGAAAATGTGATTTGAAGCGTCTATACTTTGTTGAACAAGAGTTTTGATGTCTCCAAATCTATATGGATTGCTTGAAGGCCTGACTGTTGCTTGTGTGTGTGGGTTCTAGGTAGTTTGAATTTGTAAATTCACTCTTAGTTAGGATCCAAATTGGTTTAAATCAAATCCTTTTGAAAAAGAATGTTTTACAAAGAAGTGGAAAAATAACCAGTTGTTTGTCGTTTCCATTGGTTGTTTTACACTTAGTGTTTTTGAAACAGGTTTTGATAAAGCTTGAAATTGGTTGACTTTGTTGTCAAACCAATTCAATCGGTTGTTTCGATATTTCAACCGATTAATTTTTTAAAATCCTTAACAAAATTTGTTAAGTTTGGTAAATCTGTTTTAATATATTCAAAACTGATTTGGATCCTTCATTAAATGTTTTTAAATGCCTTTTGGAGTTTAAATAGTTAGTTTTACGCTCCATGTAATAGTATATCATATTACAATTTTTCAAATCAATTTTCTCCAAGATTTACTTCAAGTTGTGGATTGACCTGTCTAAGAGTGGAATAAGATTGTTGTGTAATTTTAAAATTCAATCTATATCAAGTGTAATCAATCATTTTTCTCTCTTGAATACTGTAATTTTGTGAACTTGTTTTGTGGAGATACAGAGGGTGTTCCGTGATCTGTAGTGTGTGGTTAGCCAAAGGAGGTGTGTGTTTTTGAAGGGTTCAAGATCACCTCTTTGGTGTGTGGTTTGTAATCAAGGTTGTTGATTGATTAGTGGAATACCCTATGGTTTCTGGGAACTGGATGTAGCTCTTGGTATAAGAGTGAACCAGTATAAATATGTTGTGTGATTCTTTCTATCCTTACTCTCATTTAAATATGTTTTGACTTGTTTTTATTAACTGCTGATAAAAACAATTGGTTGAAAAGCATAAACAACCGGTTGAATTTCTGTAAACTTAAATAAAACAAATATTTTTTCTTGGCTAACTTGATTCCTTTCACTTTGATTCTTCATTGGGTTTCTCTATACCTTCAAAATTTGCGAAAATATTTTAAAAATAATTCACCTCCTTCTTGTTTAAGGCCTAGAATTCTAACATACTTGTCTCAGGAAACCTATCTAAAAAAATCTTGATAAGTTTGGGATGGCAAACTTAGAACTTGTATCCACCACTCTTGCATCACATTATAAGTTAAGTGATGAATGGTCTCCAAAGACACTGAAGGGGCACAACTATATGCATGACATTTCGTATGCTAATAGTCCTAACATAGCTTATGTTATGAGTGTTGTTAGCATGTTCATGTCTAATCTTGGACGAGCTCATTGGCAAGCTCTTAAGTGGATTCTTCATTATTTGAATAGATCACTTGGAAGAGTTTTTGTTTTTGGTGGAGCCAAACGGTCTACCAAAGATGATGCTCTAGTAGAAGGATTTGTAAGGTGTTTCGACACCAGAAAATCTCTCATGGATTATGTGTTTATTGTCTATGGTATTGCTATCAGTTGGAAGACCTGTCTACAAAATGTAATGACTTTGTCAACCATTGAGGTAGAGTATATTGTCACAACAGAGGTTGTGAAAGAAGCTTCTTGGTTGAAGGATCTAGCTAAAAATTTGAAGGTGCAAAAGCAGGTTGTAATCGTCTTCTGTGACAATAACAACACATTACAGTTATCTAAGAAGCAAGTCTTCCATGACAGAACTAAGCACATTGATGTCAAACTGCATTTCATGAGAGAGGAGATTACTCGAGGATTTATGAAGGTGACGAAGGTCTCAACAAATCAGAATCCTTTTTATATGATTATGAAAGTTCTGTCTTGTAGTAAGTTCTTTCATTGCTTGGATTCAATTCAATTGATTAGTGATTAAACCTGTGATGGACTTAGTGGTAGTTAGTGTTTTATCACTCAAAATATTTGTGTTGAACCAAGATGGAGATTTGCGAAGATTGATTCAGTAAAATCTTGATTAAAGGTCCTTGACCGTCCAATGCAGTAGATCGTTTGATAGTTTAAGAGCGTCTAGTAGTACAATCATTTTTCTTGACCAAATCATTTATCTTCTTCATGCGTCTTTTTTCAGAGCCATAGAAAGTATTAGACCGTCTACTCTACACCATTTATAACTTCTTAAATTATTATCAAAGTCCATCTAATATGACGTCTCGAGCTCAAAAGTGAAATATTATTCTTGTCTCTTCAACCATTTAGGTGTGATTACAAAAAATAATTTTGACAACTATTTTTTTTTGGTATAAATATGATATTGTATGAATTGTAATAATCAATCTAGGATTCAGAGTTCATTCTGAAAAAACCTTAAATTATAATATTTATTTTAATTAATTTATAACTGTATATAATATGAATCAAAGTTAATAAATATTTCAATTGAATAAAGTTAAATTTCTATATATTTCTTCGTTACTTTTTTATTTAACCATTTAAGTATTCTTGTAAATTATTTAATATTTTCTATTACTAGTTTATATTGGTAAATGGTCTAATAAAATTGGGAGCTATATTCTTAGGGAACCTAGAACAAAAAAGAAATGGCTAGTGACGTGTCAAATTCGTAGACCTTGTAGATTCTAGTCCACCCAACTAAATGTCCCGATGCATAGCACCGACACATTCAACTGTAATATCACAAACAACGCATTAATAAGAACACCAACTCAATTCTCCACCGATCTTCTTCACATCAACCACCATAATTTTTATTTTTTTATTTTTGCTTCAAATCAGGTTAATTATTTTCACATTTTTTTAAAGTCCTTCTTCTTTCTCAGAACATGTATAATTGTATTTATGTTTCTAAATTAAACAATCGAAAATAGCATTCTCAGTTTCAAACTTTTTGTTTAAGCTTTTGCAAGTTTTCATTAGGTGGAAGCATTCTTAAATGAAAGGAGGCTGCGTTTGAATAACTTTATAAAATATACTTATAGGAAAAAGTAATAGCAAATCAAGCATCTCATATAAATTAAAAATAATTTATTTAATAAACTTTTTCAAAAATTAACCAACCAGATTTGTCTAGAATAAAAGGGTAACATATAAATTTTAAAAATGAGTTTTTTCTTCATATATTACTTTATTTATTTTTATATAATGGGGACTCTAAGTTATCCGAAATAATAATTTGAATTCCTTCTTTGATGTATATCTCCAAATTTAGTAGGTAAAATGATTATATATATATATATAGAGAGAGAGAGAGAATTCTCAACATTTGCAGTTGGTGGTAACGCAATAGGACTGTAGCAGTTATGCAGCACTTTAATTGGATAGTCTTGAATGCCTTTTGAGTTGCTAAGCTTTTTATGCTTAAGCCATTCTGGAGATGAAGCAGAATTGCTGATGATGCAGGCCCAATTTTGAAGGTGTAGACTCACTGCTGGCCCCGTTTTCACTGAGTTATTGATGTGGTTTAATGCATCTAGCTTATCAGCTATATAGGTCATGTTTTTACTTGGGGTAGTTATAATTAGTTGTATATTCTTTAGTAATGCAGTAATGTTAAGGGCTTCTGACTTATGGTTTGTATTATATTCAAAGATTTTAGGATTGTTTTGTTAGGGCCTAAATGTAGGTGATCATGACTCTTGATTTTTTTTGACGAGTTGAGATATCTCTGAAATATTTTTTTTTTTATTATATTTTTTTTATAAAAAAATTCATCAAACAAATTATTAGAATATTTGAATCCAGTAAAATTTGAGATATAAGAACTTTGTTCGGATAGTTAAGTGATTAATTGTTGTATGAATCTTCCTTTCTTACTATATAAACCATATTTACATGAAATCATTAGTCAAGAGGATAGAAAATAACGAAAGTGTAAGAAAAAAAACCCTTAATTACATCAAAAACCTAAACTCTTAAACTCTTGCATTTAAAAATTAGAATTTTTTTTTTGAAAATCTTATGGTTGAGAAAAAGTGTTTTGCATGATGTATCTTCTACATCCACTTTTTAAGACAAGTTAACTCTAATTCTCTTAACAACTTGTACTCAAACATAAGTAAATAACTCTCTTCTCACTCTCAACTTCTTAATAAACCAATATGCTTTTTTTATAAACTACTACTAGTGCATATAATCTATGAAATTTTGATCTCAATATTTGACCTCATCACCTTCAAGCCTTCTAACCTTGACATAATCAGAAAGAAGCATCCCACAACAGAAAACACAAGGTAAAATACATAATGTTCCAAAATGCTCCTTGTCTTCTATTTTAATTTTGAAAATCATACCATGATTGATTTGCTTCAACTGTAGAAGTTTGTTTCTGGCTTGGACCTACATATGTCTTCTATCAGCAATTTCTCTTGGTTGAACAAAGAATGTTGTTTGACATCCTTTCTAATCCTTCTAGCTTTTTCCTTGCATGACACCCTGCTTGCCTTTCAGTTCATGCCTCACTTAATCCTTCTTCATGTCATTCCTACTACATGTTGCAATTATGCAGCATATTACACAACCTTGTAATTTGTTATATTATAGGTTGATTTTATTGTGTAAGTTTGTGTTTTCCAATCCTTCTATATCAACTTGTCCTCCCTTATTCTTATGGATTGATTCATTGCTAGTTATAAGATTGATTCATTGCTAGCTCTTGCATTAGTAGAGTTAAGAAAGATTATTCTCATTCAAACTATTTTCTTCACGGTTACAAACCTCGTTTCTAGATATATTTTTTTTTTATCAGCGATGAATAAATTAAATTAAGAGGGATACTTCAGGGGTATCCCAATCCGTATACAAAATCACATGGTTACTTCTTCTTATGGCTTATAACAAAATCCCATTATATAGCTTAGTCTACATCATTACAATCCCAAAACAGGTTACACATATCTACATCCACACTTAGAAAACACCTACGCTGCAAAGCAGGTAATTAGAGCCACTTGGAACAGCATCCAAAGGGTTATTCTAGATATTGTTATTCCACCCTCGTACCTTTCATACTCTCATGATCATGAGAATCAAATTTTTATATAATCTTAGAAATTGTATCTTAGAAATTGTATACGACTATTTTCTCATCTATGCACTTGTCATTTCAAAATTTAACATTTTTTCTTTTCCTGTTTTTCATAAGGGGTTTCTATTGAGTATAGTATTACATCTAAAGAAGTATTTAGTGTGCAAGGTCCATAAGATTAAAGAATTAAAGAACAAACCAAAGGAAAAAGTGTCTATGTTTTCATAAAACTAATAAGAAAAGTATGTTACAGCAAGCGTGCCACTTCCTATATATATATACATGAGAAAGGGAAGAACAGGAAAATACAATAACATAAGTTACAAGAGTTTCCACCGAACCAATTTTCTTGTTTCCCTATCTACGTACCTTTCTCAACTTCCTCCGCCACCAAGAGTAAAATGATGTCTTTGTCCTACATACTAAGTTTCTCCAAGGTCTATATTTATATTCTTGTACATTTCTCCACTTTTTTTATGTTCCAAGTCTCCACATCAACTTCGACAAGAGGATTTTGTTGTATGATATATAAATGATTTTACTAATTAAAATTTGATTACAAAGTATTACTACTATTTTGTCACTTCTTGTTTATAGTAAACACACAAAATCATTTTTCGTTATCTCCTCTTGAGATGAAAAAAAACACTACAAGAAATCATTAAATAAAAATTAATTTTAGAAAAAAAAAATAATTATTTACTGTATTGACTAAATTAGATATTATTTTAGAGACTAAAAAAATTATTGGTATCTAAACTAGTTTTCATTAAATGATATTAAACTGGTCTCTAAAATTAGTTTTTATTTAATGATTTTATAATAGTGAAACACGTTTCTTTTAATATTTTTTCACTTTCTCAATTTTTCTATTACTTTTACTCTTACAAAGGGCTTTTTTTCCTAAAATAGTGCAATTTAATTTTGAAATGGATATTTTTTTTTTATTCTAGAATTGGCCAACCATTGTTACAATTTTTGAAATTTTCAAAGAACAAAGAAATCGTATATCAAAGGTACGAGTTGTTTGTAAATGTTGTGCGTGTATCATTTACGTATTTTGATCATACGATTTTAATTAGCATATATTTTTTGAACTCGTACATGGGAAAAACTGTTTTTAAAAAAAAAATTGTATAACTACTTATCATATACAACTTCCATTATATCATATTGTATTAATTCGTATTTACCATGTACAACTTCAGTTTAGTGATTTTTTAATTTTTATTTTGGGAGAAAAATTTAAATGATGGAATAATTTAAAAAATATTTAGTTGTGTTATTTTGATTAAAAATAATGTATGAAAATTAATAATAGTGATAAAACAATAAATATGAAATGCTAAAAATAAATCGGAAACATTAACCGTAAACTTTAATAAAAAACCTTAATTAGAAGCCTTAATCGGAAACCATAACAAAAAACCCTAAACCTAAAATTGAGAATGGTAAACAGTAACACTCAAATCGGACAAACCTAAATCATAAAGACACATTTCTGTTTAGAGGTTTACACTTTACGGTTGAGGGCTACACTTATATGTGCCTTTATGATTTAGTTTTCTCCAATTTCAAGGTTTATTGCTTACTGTTCTCAGGTTTAAGTTTCTGGTTAAGGTTTCCAGTAAGTTTTCGATTTATTTTTAACATCTCAGATTTACGATTTTACAACCATTATTAATTTTCATACATTCTTTTCAATCAAAATAACTCAACTAAATATTTTTTAAATATTTCATCGTTTAAAAAATTAACAAGTTTTTTTTCCAAAAATAAAAAAACTACTAAATGAAGTTGTGCATGTAAGTACAATTTCAATACAATCTAATATAACTGAAATTGTACATGGCCAGTACGAGTCCAATTATACAGATGTTGCACAAAACGTTTTTCCCATGTATAAGTTCACGTTTTTCCCATATATAAGTTCAACATATATCTGCTAATTAAAATTCTATGATTAAAATATAATTTCTTTAGAAATGATACTCGTGCAACATTTACAAAGAACTTATATCTTTGATGTACAATTTCTTTTGAAAGTTTCAAAAATCATGATATGGTTGAGATTTTTTTTTTGTACTCTCCAAGTAAGATTTGCAACATTTTAGAATAAAAAACCAATTTGTCCATTTCCAGAAATACGAAATTAAATTACACTATTTTAGCGGAACAAAACTATAAAAAAGTGAAGGTTTTACAAAGAAATGTCACTCTCTTTGTCGTCTTTATCGCTTGTTAGATGGTCTAATGTATCACTTAAAACTCTGACAACAATAAATGCAAAACATGTTGATATTTCACATAGGATCATTAGTTTATTTTACATGAAAGTTTTGAAAAACACCATTGAAGTACATTTTTTACTCAACTTGTTATGAAAAATACAACTTTTCTTCCAAACATCCCTTCATATTGTTGACATCACCAAATTGGATATGCAAACTTAGACAATTTTCACCTATTACATAAGAATCATCGTAGGAATTGGTGACTTGTATTTTGAGAAGTGTGGACAATTTAGCAAATGAAATTTTCATATTGTGTTGTACATGTGGTTCCAATTTCTAAAGCTTTCATGTTGACATCCTCTGATAGTAACCCATTAAAATGTCGTACATAGTCTTCTGCACTTTAAGTGTCTAATGATGTCCATTGATAATTGTCATCTAAATGTTGTATACAATGTCTTTTGCTTTCATCTTCCAATGAAGTCCTCTTACAATTTATTCACCTATCGAACTATCCATGTAAGGATGTGAAACATACTTGTACTTGTGAGAATCTGTCATTGTTTTAAATTACTAAAACACTCTTAATTTATTTGGTACTCTATTTTAACATTTATGAAACTTATTTTCTTGTTATTAGACATTGAAGAGCATAAGATATGTTGAATATTTTATAATATCATATTTGTTGAACAAGATGCTTTGATGCCCCCAAATTTGTGTGGAAAACTTGAAGACTCTGTTGTTGTGTGTGTGTTGTCTAGTAGTTTTTGACTTGTTAATTCACTCCTTGTTTTGATCCAAGCTCACTAGACTCTTTATTTCTTTGAAAAGAAGTGTTTTCTAAAAAGTTGTGAAAATTTCAACCTATTGAATTGTTTGTTGAACTTGAGGTTTAACATGGGAGCTTTGATGTTTCAAATCCATGATGAAGCTCGAAGATGTGTTGTTCTTTGTTTTGGGTTTAGTCTAGGGTGTTTAGAATCTTTGTAAGATCTTTCCTAGTCCCTTGCACAAAGCTTGTCCAATCTGTTTTGATAAAGAAAAATATTTTTCTAAGCAAAGAGAAAAACAACAGGTTTAATTATCGAAATAATCGGTTGTTTGTCACTTGGTTTTGTTGGAGGTTTTAAAACTGTTTTTGACTTGGTTATGTAACTAACTAACCAATTCAATTTGTTAAAACGACTTTTCAACCGTTTCATAACAGCTTTTTAAAAAACCTGTTAATCTGTTTTTGATGTGAATCAAAACTGTTTTGACAATAAATGCTGCCTTAAACGACTAGTTTTTTGTGCTATAAATATAACCTTTCTTTCAAAACAAAATACACAAGTTTTATTCAAACAAAGTGAGATTGAGATTGATTTGAAAGAAGTTTTTCAAAAGTTTTGCAAGATTGTTGTTAAGTTGTGCACTGGTACAAGGTCTGATCATAGGAGTTTCATGGTTCTGTAATCTCAGGTGTTTTCTATTCCTTTCATAATTCTTGTAATTTTAATTTCATAAACTTGTAACTGTGTGTGAAATCCTGTAAAGTCATAAGGTGTTCTGACTTGAGGTGTGTGTGCAAAGAGGATGAATGGTTCTTGTGGTTTCAAGAGCACCTCTTTGTAGTTGTGTTGGTGTAATCTATGAGTGATTACTAGAGGAACCCGGTGGTTGTTCTAGGAACTAGATGTATCTCAAGGTTGAGTGAACCAGTATAAATTTGGCTTTGTAAAACTCTCTCTCTCTCTCTCTCTCACTCCTTATAATTGTTTGTTTTAATTCTGTTTTTCCTTCTGCTGTAAACAACCGGTTAAACCGTATTTTCAACTGGTTGAAATTCTGCAAACAGATTTTTTTTATCATTATTTGATTGCTTTCCTTGATTTCTTTATCTGTGAATTGTTGTAAAGCTTCATTCCTAATCAATCTTTGTGAAAATCTTTGATAAACAATTCACCCCCTCTTGTTTAAGCCATTAATTCTTACATTGTCGAAATAACCTATTGTTTGACACTTAGTGGTTTTCAAAATGATTTGGAAAAGCTTAGCTTCGTTTTGTCTTTTCTGTCAACTAGAAAGAATCGGTTATTTCGTTAAAAACAACTGGTTGTTTTTATGACAACCTTAACAAAAAAATCATTTCAATTGATTGTTTTGGAAAACAACTTGTTGTTTTCATAACAGAATTTTGTTAATTGGTTTGAACTATTTTAAATGCTTCCAATTGCTTTTGGTTTATGATTTAATAGCTTGGACCACTTGATTGAGTCTATATAAAGACTTTTTGATATTTTATTCAATACTTTAAGAAAGAGATATTACTTAAAACGTATTTCAAGAATTCAAGAGCTTTGGATCATCTCAAATGTGTGGAATATAATTGGGTTTTGTATACTTCTGAACTATAGCTTTGTAAAGTCCAGGTGTATTCTATTCTCTTATTCTTGAAATTTGTATTTCTATGTGTTCTTGTATAAGGCAGTTTCAGAAAAGTGTTTCTGGACATTGTGGTGTGTGTTCTTGAGGGGTTCAAGATCATCACTTTGAGTATGTGTTTTGTAATCTAGGTTTAGTTACATAGTGAATTCTCAGTAGTTAGCTGTGGATTTGATGTATCTTTGGTTAAGAGTGAACCAGTATAAATCTCTTGTGAGATTCTCTCTAACTCTTCTCTTATAATTTGTGTTAACTTTGTTTTGGTATAAACAACCGGTTGTTTCAAGAAAACAACAGGTTGATTTTCTATAAAGTACCTTAAAACAAAAATTTTGTTGAGTTGAACAGAAAATCAATTGGTTGATTTTTCAGAACTTTTCACTCTACTTCCAAACTTTGCGAAAATCCTATGAAAAAAAAATCACCCCCCCCCCCCCCCCCCCCCC
>Ga0123342_1006600_pt1 | contig 15966 bp, 9 predicted proteins | sample Turbeawhitnodule_FD_89960 | JGI IMG/M metagenome (GOLD analysis project Ga0123342, IMG submission 89960) | Root nodule microbial communities of legume samples collected from Mexico - Turtle bean Mexico white nodule | ecosystem: Host-associated > Plants > Roots > Nodule | place: Mexico: Nepantla... | reverse complement strand
TTATCAGGCCACCACCCATAATATGTTATCCCACGCACGAGCTTCTATCTATCACTCTCGGCGTGAGGGGGGTGTGATGGAGATCCCACATCGACTAGAGATGAGGACAATTCATTGTATATATGTGGGTGCAATCCTCATCCCTATGAGTCGGTTTTATGGGGTTGAGTTAGACTTAAAGTCTACTTCGTAATAATATACATATATATTTATATTGTTAGAGATCCCACATCAATTATGAATAGGGCTAAAGTTACCATATATAACTGGACACGTCAATTTTTCATAATATTGAAGAATTTTTATGCTCTAAAATCTTATCAAGAGATTGACAAAAGGTGCAACAATGACTATCTTTTTTAAAAGTGTATCATTTGGAAACAATTCTAGGGTTTTGGGACAGCTCATTATTAAGGTGGCAAATGCTTTGGACAATGGAAGTTTTGACTTAACCATTTCTTGTCCCAATATTGACCATAAATGTTACCTTTTGCACCCTGGTGGTTTCCTTGAATGGATTAATAATGGTGGTTTCCTTGTTGGTTCTTTCGAGGGAGATTCTCCAGGAAGATTCAACAACAATAAGACATGAGTTAAACGCATATTAGGGATTATGGCACCACTTGTAACCCAAAACCTTATGACAATGAGTTTTTGGGTCTTCTTTCTTACATTTCTTATTTCTACTCAATATTACTCAAACTCACTTGGATTTCTATCAATCTCCCCCTCAAGTATGAGTTCCTTCTACATTGGTACACTTCCCCCTCAGGGTGGAAACATTTTTATTAATGAGTATTTCAGTGGTGACCCTTACTTGTACTGTTGTTCATCATAATGGGACACTCTTGCTTGAAACTTCTGTCAGAAAGACTTTCGATATAGGGGCTACTCCCCACTGTACTAATTGATCCGGTCACCAAGACAAAGCATTGGCCCTAAAATCACAGTTGGGTCCTTCGAGTGGGGATTTACTAGGGAAATTTAACAACAATGAGACATGAGTCAAACCATTGCTTATCCTCTTTCAATCTACCAAATGAGAAATGGAGGAGAAAGAGGTCTTTGATAGAACTATATGTTCTTCATAAACTTAGTAATGTCTTTTTCATTGGCTTAGGTTGAGAGAGAAATTTGGGGTGGCACCATCCATGAATTTAGAAGAAACCAAATAAATTAAAAAATTGTACCATTGTGGGTTAAAATTTCCAGGCCTAAAGATATACTTTCATTGCAAATGTTGTACCACCTTTTCTTTGAATCTGCATTTGTTGAACTCATTACCCTTCTCTAATATTCTTCTTTCTGATTTTGTATTGCAGGAAACAGCTACGTGCTTTATCAATCGATTGATGGATGAGTACGCCGCATATAGTGACATTATTCAACCAATTCAGGTTGCTGTGTATGAGATGAAATTTGGATTGTCACTGATTCTGTCATGTACCCTGGAAAAAAAATGTTTGAATACGCTTGGGAATGAAAACATCAATGTGGTTATGGTATGTTATTTCAGTTTTTATTTTGCATGAATTTATTGTAAATTTGCTTGGGAACTAACATGATGAGATTGACAGGAAATGATGTACACACTTATGCGCTTCCCTCGCGCTGCTTCATGCAAGTTCATTTCTGTTAAGCATGACATTGAGTTGGACATGTGTCCTGCATACAGTTTAGAGTCTGCCACAGGCTTTTGTTTGGTGGATATGGATTTGATGGAAAGGCTTGTTACTCTTTCAAGTGGTGTTGCTGCTGATAAGGTGGTATTATACTGTTGAATTAAGTTCCTAATTCTTATTTTCAAACAACATTTTGAATTATGTGATTTCGAAATTTATTAGTTTTATTTGTTGGTTTGTATCTGAATCTTCACAAACAGGGATCTGTGGTGCAATATAGAGCTGCTATCTATTGGAGCATTTTTGTTCAAGTTGCACATCGTATTGCTAATGCAAAAATAATTGATGATAAGTCTTACCTGGTCAGTTTCCTCATTTTTGGTTTTTCTGTTAACAAATTCATTTATTTTTGCTTAAAACATTCTATGTTTTCTACTTCAGCTCTTGCACAAGATATTTGATGAGTTTGCCAGACTTTGGTTGAGTACAAAAGCTTATGCAAAATCAAAGAGTGATTTTGATGCTCAACAGTACAAGTTTAGACCTCGAGCTTTTCAAATTGAGAGTGTTATTGATGTTGAATTACCACCACTTGCAAATTCATTTGTACCAGAAACATTTTATGAATGGAAGGAATTTTCTTCAGAAGAAAGTTCTGCTGACAAAGTAATCCTTATATCAACTTTGGATGTTGTATTTTTTTCTTTTGTTGATTCAATCCTGTACGTGTTGGTTATCTGAAATTAAATGTTTATTCAATCAGATGGTATCTTCTGAGGAATGTTTCACATTAGATGAAGAATGGAAGCAGCTGGAAGAGTCTGTCCTCAGTCATGTGGTTCGCATTCACAATCAGATATTTGGATCTAGTGATCTAATCCAGACTGTGAGTCTTTGATCTTGGTCTTCTTTATAAATTGAAGTTAGAATATAGTTTCTGTTTTGAAGTTAAATTTTTTATGCTAAGTTTCCTAGTTGCTTAACATGTGTTTCATTGTGTAGCTTGCTAAAAGAGGTCATGCTAATTTTGTACTTTTAGGTGCATATTTGGTCAAGTAAGATTCGGAGTTTTATGTAGTGGTTCAATGAATTGAATCACCCTAATTGACCCTACTGTTCATACATATGTTTGTGTATGATTACTGAGTATGCTGTCACGAATCAGTTGTGATTGTAACAAAGCTTAAGCCATTGTGTGAAAGCACATTAATAGTTTTATATCTAATGTGCTCTGTCCTGCAAGTTCCCTTTGGGGCTTGATGCATGGTGGCAATATACATCAAACTACATATTTGAATTGTAGGAGCTCTAATACTATGTGATTGTCAATTATTCCATAACGCTTAAGCTGTTGGGTAAAAGCACATGAATGGTTATATTTTCTGTAATTAATGATAGTATTGTTTATAGGTCCTTCCACTAATCACCGTGTTTTAGGGAAATTCAACACTGTCGTTAACAGCCATTACTAGTGCTGATATGTTATGGATTTTCATCTTTTTTAATCCCTTGTGGTAGTAACACTTTTTTTGGTTCAGCCTGGAATTTTTGAAGTTTCTGATGAAGATCGCTTGCATTCCTTTATGGAATCATATTCATTGGGCATTGATTTAATCAAAGGTAATATCATCAATACATTTTTTTGAAGTAAGGATTTGACCTGCTCATTGCTTGTAACATCACATCACATTTTCCATTCCTTATTTTTTTTTTCTCAGGTGTCCACTCCATAAATTTGCTCAGTTTAGATGCTAAACTCATGCCGGAACACTTATTTTATCTCTGTTTAGACTACAGAAAGAAGTACCTTTTGTCTCACAAATCCGCTACCAGATACAATTTTTACAAGGTGCCTGCCTAACTCTTTGATTTTTTGGAGCCTTTTACCTTACCATGCTGTTTTCATGATTGTGTTTTCTTTACATTCTTTCTGGAGTGAAGGATTCAAATGCTCCTGAAATGGTACACATGTTGAACGTACTTGGACCTCTCCAACAGCAGATTCTTCCTCATATAAATGAGTGGGAAGTTCATAATGATCTTCAAAAAATTTTGGATGTAATTGACATGCTCTTGACTCTCCCATCAGATACTCCTTTAGCGAAGGTAGTGAGCATGTACCCAAACAGTGTATTTGTGTTTACTTAAACTCCTAGTTTTGATCAGTCCTTGATGGTTATCCATGTGTATATATCATTTTATTTTCCTTCAATGAACATGATTACTGATATTTTTAAATGTGCTCCAATTTATCTTTATCCAACATGAAATATGTTTTTTTTTAATTATATTCCCTTAGAAGTGTTTTATTTTTAATCCATGCTTCTTAACTACTCTCTTCTCTGTAGGCCTTTTCTGGGTTGCAGTTTTTACTGCACAAAGCTGAAGTTATGCAAGAAAATGGTTCAAAATTCCCCTTTTCAAGTATGTATTTTCTTTTAAGCGATAAAGCTGCAACTATGCTCTTTGAAATTACTAATTATTTTTTGTTTTTATGAATTGTAGATCAACTTAAGTCTGTTTATGATCTGTTGTCATCATGGCAAAAGATGGAACTAGATTCTTGGCCTGCTTTGCTTGATGAGGTGATGGATCAGTATGAGAATAATGCGGCCAAAGTAAGTGACTTGCTTTTTGTTATATAAAGATACCCATTTCCACTAAAGAAAGATAGAAAGAACAATTAAAGATCCTAACTATTCTGTTGTTTCAATCCATTTGCATCACAAATAACAACAAATTATATTTATTCCATATCATATATAACGCATTAATTGTGCAACATAGAAAACATCAAAATTGTTAGTTAAAATAATTATTGAATTTAAATTTTCTTTAATCTAGTTGTCGGAGATGGTATCCACAAGTTTTGGGGTGTTTTTAAGGTACTAGTATTAAAAAAATTTAGTCCTCTCATAAGTATTTTCAAACTTATCCTGTCAGATATTAATCTTGTTCACCATGTTGTGACGGTTGCTGGTTCTATGCGCTTTTATGCAGTGGTAATCAATTACGGGATTTTTTGCTAAATAGATAGTCTACACATGTAAAGATAGAGTGTCTAATCGGGACACCAACCTGTCATGATAAATAATATCATTAAATATGGTTGAATTAATTGAGATTTGCTTATATTTAAGTCTATCTAATATGATAATTTTTTTATTTACATTTAAGTGTAGAAGAAACAATATAGCTGACCTGAGTTTCAAAATAATTATTATAAAAAGTTATTAAGTTTATTATTTATGATGAGTTGTGATTGGATAACCATTATACTGAGAAATACAAACTGCATGTTCCAAACAATTTCAACTTTCCCTGCATACCCAAAAGTATTAGAGGAACGATATGGTGCTGTTGACTTGTTGGTCATTCTTCACTCCCATCTTGATTTTGATTGTGTTTGACAGGCTCTTTTTCCTGAGATTTTTTTTACTCAAAATCCTCTCTGAACATACTTTGAAGCAATTATAAAATCCCATGAGTCATTGTCCCTGTTAATAGAAGGATGACATTTCTAGTATTGAACAGAGTTTCTCCTGCTTTACCAAAACATTTTTTTATCAACTAAAGTTGCCTGAAATTTTCATTAAAAACATTTATTTGTAGAAGTTTTCTTTGAATACTCTTCGAACAATTCTATGTCCTATCATAGATTGGAGAGCTTTGTTAAGACCTCATTGTTGGCCTTCTATTTAGTTTTTTGTGTGTGCCTTGGTTTCTAAAAGCTTCTTTCATCACCCTTCCTTTACATGTTAGTTGGCAATGCCTGCCATGTGCTTTTACACAAATTGATTTTCCTTCTTAAAGCCAGGCAGTTATCAGTAGGACCCCTGTGGAGTGGAGTGGTGCAACGTGGTCTCAGGCTGTTAGCAATAGGATGTTGTGTTTTGCTGTTGGTGGACTCATGATGATGATTTTGTGCTACCATTGTGGATAATTACATCTTTTGTGATTGCTCCTCTTCTAGGAAAAATTCCTTTTTGTCACTCTTGTGTCATTGAACCCCTGTGGAGTGGAGTGGTGCAACATGGCCTCAGGGTGTTAGCAATAGGATGTCGTGGTTTGCTGTTGGTGGACTCATGATGATGATTTTGTGCTACCATTGTGGATAATTACATCTTTTGTGATTGCTCCTCTTCTAGGAAAAATCCCTTTTTGTCACTCTTGTGTCATCAAACCTTTTTTGTGTGTTTCTGTTTGTATTTCTGCTCATTTACATCACTTTTGGGTTTCTGATTGGAGTGAAAATACTCAAATTCTCATCTCTTGTTTGAGTGCTCGCGGCCTTTTGATGTTGTTATCTTTCTTGCTTCATTGAGGTCTTTATTCCCCCTCTCTTTGTTCTGAATCTGAGATTCATAATTATTTGTTTAGGCTTTCACTTTTTATTGTCAGTTGTGAATTTGTCTAAATATGTATAAATAATTTAATATTTTATTTATCTTGTATCTAAACCTTCTGTGTTTTGGCGATTCAACTATCTGCTATGCTGCTACAGTGTTTTTAGGGTTTGCCACTCCATGCGCAACACATCTTCTTGATTACATTGACTCAAAGTCCATCATTATGCTCTTGATTGTCTTATCTCTTTTCAGTAACTCTTTTAATAAAAGCAAAGGATCTACTTCTCGCATCCTTTTAATTTTGTTTATGGGATGTTGGTCACTTGTATATATTTGGGAAATAGGCTTTTTTTTTTTTTTCTTAATACTTTTTGTTCAATATAAGACTATCACTTATTTGTTACTTGATTTTGTTGCAGTTGTGGCTTCCTCTGTACTCTGTGCTTCTACCCAGCTCTATTGATATATCCATTATCCAAAGGCACGTTACTAGATTAAATTCAGTTCGTTTGCAGTTTCATCATTTAGATTTTTTGACATTCTTTTGTGGAGTTTGTTTTATTTTTGCTTTTGTATTTTGCAGCCTTGAGGACTTCATACATACGTCCAGTATTGGGGAATTCAAGAAACGTCTTCAGCTTCTCTTTGCATTCCTTGGTCAAAATCATATCAGTGCATGTTTGAAAATTAATTCCAGGTATAATTTGTTTCTCTTGAAGTTATGTTTTCTTGAAAAATAAACAGAAAAAAAAGGGTCACGTAAGCTAGTAGAAAATACAGTGGTTTTTTTTTCTTTTGACACATCATATCTTGATGTGAATCTATAGCATTAAATGTAGAATATATGCCAGCTTATTTTAATATTAAGTCTGAAGTCTGTTCCTCATTATTAAACACTGCAGTTCTTGTCAGTTGGAACAGTCAACATTCTTGTACAATATCTTTGGATTTTATGTGCAGTTCTTACCAATGTAAGTTGCTTTTACTTATTGTTTCTTCAATTTATTGTCTTTTTTTCCCCTGCCTTAATGTCTATTGGTGAATTATGCAACTGGCTGCAGAGTATTGAAGTACATTGATGCTAGTAGGAAAGATATTGGTATAGAACTAAGTAAACTAGTGAAACTATGTCGGTGGGAGCATGGCAAGAGTTATTTAGCAATGGAAAGCATGAAAAAGAGTCGGCAGAAGCTTAGAAAGCTTGTACAAAAATATACTGTAAGTTTCAGGCTGTCTATTTGATTATGCAAAAGCAAATTTTGTTTCCCGTTTTTCAATAATTCATCTTGTGTTAATTTTATTCATGAATTATTGCCACCAAAAAAATAATCAAGTTAGCGTATTTCAAAATTCATAATTGCTGCACAAAATTTATTGGCTTCTTTCTAGGGCTTTGATTTCCTCTCAGTTGTAGTTGAGCATTTTAGTAAATTTTGTTATTGTAATTGGATGGATTAAATGTTCTTGCTGATCACTGATTGACCTCAGGATATACTGGTATATTCTTATAATATGTACTGTTATTGTTGGATGTCAACTGTAGATATTTATTTCCAACTACTTTGCCCTTGCTTGGTACATGCATCATTATCTTTGAAAAATAGTAAGGCTATGTGGTTCAGGAACTGTACATAATGTCCTTTGTGATGGGTTATGGGTTTGAGTATATTGACTCTGCAGGGGTATATACAGGGGCATGAAAGGACACTTTCGAGTTATAATCATTAACCTTTTCTCCTATTGTTTCTTTTATGTAGTTTCCTTGCTGTAATGATCTTATGTTAATACAATGTTGTACTATTTGAAACCAAATTAAAACAAATTATTTATTTGGGCCTTTGGTTAATCTTCCAACATCTATAAATTTATTATGAATATAAAGTTGTAGAAGATTTATGAATCTAACGGGGGTAGGCACTTACAATTGATTTTCCTCATTGCAATTTTTTTCTTCCCTGTCTTCCATTTGGGCGAACTTTTAGTTTTCTTGCCTTGCTATCCAGCACCTTGATTTGTTCTCTTTTTATTCACTAAAATTTGTAAATGCTTCTTGAAGTATGATATTCATATTTTGCTCTCTTTTCTTGTTGGTGAAGGACATCTTGCAAGAACCCATTTCTATTTTCCTTAACCAGGAATCTGCACAAAGAGGACCAAAAGCACAATCTATTCATAATCATAAGCTCAATTATGATGTTACGAGCAAGGGTTTGGTTGATGGTTCTTTTGATTTGACATTGTTCAGTGAAAACAGGTTATATTCGACGGAGTATACAGTATTACTTAATCATTTTCAATTTGAGTTGTTTTAACAGTGTTTTTCTTGATGTAGGTTCATGTGGTTTGACAACTTTGACAAGGGATTAGACAGTGCTTTGCAGAACTTGTTACTTAAGAAAACATCAGTATTGGATATTATTCCCTTACATCAGAAAGGTGTTGAACGCTCCTCCTGCTGCCCTTGTTTTCTTGTCCTTGTCCTTTTTATGTTCCTTGTTTTTTTGTCTCGTTGTTTTCTTGTTCCAGAAATATTGAAACTTAGTAATCTGTGCAGAAATTCAAAGCATACTTAGACCATGTGGTGATACCCAGCGTGCACTTTACATGAAGGGATGGAAAACTGTGTGGCATATGATTGAAAAAATATATATCACAGCAGTTGACTATGGTAATCTTTGGAAGGAAGAGAAAAAGGGTCAAGGGAAGAGAAGAGCTTTGTCTGAGCTTCTTAAGCTTTTAGAAAGCAATGGATTGTCTCGACACAAGTCAGCTTATACAGCAGTATGAAACTTGGCTGTTTATGTTCATGAATCTCCAGATTACTTAATAAAAATATCTAATAAAATCCCTTTTTCATTTCTTGCCTTTCTTTCATTTGAACAAATATACAGGGCCAGCATAAGACTTGGTGGTTCCTTCAACTTTCTGGGAACATATCGAATTTACTGCTAACAAATAGTAGATTACAGTGTGTAACCCCAGGAACTCCTGAAGTTGAAAATAAGAGTAGTGCAGAAGAAAGTTTGCTTATTGAGTGGAAAACTGCCATTGATTATTACTACAGGAGTGTTGTGTCTGTGCTGCTTATGCAGCAGATATGCCTCAATCCGCACAAAGATATTACTCTTGAGCAGGTGAAATGACTTGTTCAAATTATTGGTAGTCATATTTAATATATGAATTTTTCATCTTTGCTGCATTGCTTTTGTTATCGTTTCAGTGATAGGAAGCTACTATCAGACTTGCCCACGTGTTTCTTTGACTTCTGAATCATATAATTGCTTTGGTTTCTGTAGGTTGACAGTTCTAGTTCTTTCCTCAATCAACTCATTCAGATACAACAGAAGCAAATAACTGCTGCCAGTGCATTTGACACGCAATTGAAATGCTTTAGAGAACGTGTTTCTACTCTGGGGAAATTGTTTTCATTTTCCTCCTCCACCGATAACAAAATAAATTTTATCTGTTCTATTATTCCAAAACAGTATGCTACTTCTAAGTGCATGTGGCAACAGAAAGTAAGCATTGTTATTAAAATTTTATTTGGAGATCTGTTTTTGGTAGTGTTTTAAGTTTTTGTATGAATTCATTTTTCTTGATCGTGCAGCAATTGTTTGATACTCTGTATGCTACATCACAAGAAGAATTGCTTTTACTGAGAATATTAGAAAGCAGCCATTTAAACACTTGCAATAGAGCCAGACCTTTAGTCAGTCGGATGATTGCTTTCATTGAAGAATTTTTACCATTGTTCTGTAAATCGAAGGTGCATATATTGGTTTTTGGTTGTAAATTTCTTTAAATTTTCAGTAGTACGTACTCTCTTCTGATTCATGAAAACATGACAGGAATCATTGGATTTTTACCTAATTGGGAGGACCAAAGCTGTGACTGCAATGACTTCTTCCTCTAATCGTTGCATTGTTACTCTAGAAATGGAGCAGCTGGTTTCTGAAAACTTCAAGACCATTAGGGATTTTAAGGATCATTTTCTTGAACTACAGGAGCAAGATTTGGATAGGAGCACAGTTAGAGAAGTTCTGATTCAACATTTCCTAGAAATAACTAACAAGGTACTTTGTATTTTGACTTATCTTTGTAAAACCTAGTATTTTAAAATAGGAAATTGGGGTTTAAAAAGATTTTTTCTTCAGGCAAAATTAATCGAGGATGAGTTTACGACAGTAAAACATGGAAACTTCGATGAAGTAGATCTATCTGGAGATATATTTTGTGAAAGAAACTCTGTGGAGCTTAATGCCAGGTTCAATGAAGCCCTTATGTCTACATATCAGCATCTTGCATCTGTATTGCAGAGTTTATGTTTGCCAAGCAATATTCCTATGGCTGACGAGTCCATGGAAAAAATTGTTTCATGGGAATCAATATTTGAGTCATTTGTTACAAATCTTAGCTTGGACACATTATGTGAGAATCTTTTCAAAGTTGTTTCTTTTGGGGTAAGTTTTGTTTCTTTGCATGCTTTCTTAGTACTTTTTGTTGCTGTATAACTAATTGACGATACCTTTGCTCTATAGGAGATGTTAGTGAATTGTTGTGATGATAAAATCAGCAGTTATTCTTTTGTCGGAGACCATTTTAAAAGTCTACATATGTTCATGGATCAATTACTAAACTTCGGTGATGAACTCATGAAAAATTTCTTAGCCATGCACAGATCAGTAAGCTTAATACTCTCCACATTTTGTGTATAAGCTTATTTTTTCTATGATGTACTGTATATCAATTGACATCTTTTATTTAGACAATATATCATTTTTTATATTAAGTTGGATGATTTAGTTGTATGTCACTTTGCAGGTATCAGTAACAACTCATGTTATTGCAAATATTTTAGCTTCTTTATTTTCAAAAGGTTTTGGAATATCTCCTGAAGACCAGGAGGAAGATGGAACCCATGATACCACTGGAGATTCAAGTGGTACAGGCATGGGAGAGGGTGTCGGATTAAAGGATGTCAGTGATCAGATTGCCGATGAAGATCAGTTGCTGGGAACACGGGAACAGGTTAGCTTCTTCTCAGATTTTGCTGATTTGGTAAGATTCTTCTCAGATTTCTGATTTTTATATAATGTACTTGCTCAATACTGCAGCAAAACGAAAAGCAAGACGATAAAGTGCCAAGTAGCAATAATACAGGAATTGAGATGGAGGAGGATTTTCAAGCTGATGCATTGAGCCTTAGTGAAGACTCTGGAGAAGATGATGATATTGATGATGAGGATGGGGAGCTTGAGTCTGAAATGGGACCCACCGGACCAGACAGTGAAGCAGTGGGTGAGAAAGTTTGTGATAAGAATGAAGATGAAACTCCCAATGATACAAGAGAAAAGTATGAATCTGGACCTTCGGTTAAGGATAAAGATGAAGGCAACCAAGAGTTACGAGCCAAGGATGACTCTACAGCCAATGAGCCTGGGGATGGTAATTGTGACGAAGGTGGTGCTCAGGATGATGAAAGTGTAATTCCAGATGATGTAGGCGATGGAGAGAAAGAAGATGAAGTGACAATGGACAAAGAAGCAGCATATTCAGATCCTACTGGGTTGAAGCCTGAGGAGTTGGATCAAACCTCTGACATGGATTTGGATTTAAATGAAGATGCAGATCTCATGGAAGATGTAGAACCTGATGAGCAAGATAAGATAGCTGAGAATGGAAAGGAAGAGAAGCAGGATGAAGAGACTTGCACCCCTGATGAAGTTATGGAAGAGGCTCATACTGAAGTTGATGTGAACTCCGAAATGGATGGTCAAGGTCAACAGAATGCAGACATGCATTTAACAGAACCAAAAAATGATGCATCTAAACCTTCGGAGTCAATTAACGAGCAAGTTTCCCCTGCTGAATTAGCATCACAGTCCAAAGTTGACTGGCAGACATCTGGTTCTGAAAATTTTGCGGCAGAGTCAAATTTGTCTAATAGTCATAATGACTTTGACTCTACTCTGTTGGGAGGTGTGCCTTCGAGTAGTATGTCTGAGATGGATTTTAAGATGTCTGACTCGTCAAATGGTGGGGGATTTGGTGAAAATCAACCTAAATCTCGTGATAATCCCCAGAGTGAGCGTTCGTTTATTCAAGAGAAACATACTAATCCTCATCGGAGTAGAGGTGATGCACTTGATTATCAGAAAGAAAGAATTAATGTATCTGGTGATCTTCAGGAAGATAACAGTGAGAAACACGGTGAGATGGAAGATGACAATGCTGATGAGTATGGCTATGTTTCTGAATTTGAAAAGGGAACAGCTCAGGCTTTGGGGCCTGCAACACTGGACCAAGTTGATAGAAACTTTGATGGGGATCAGCTTGATAAAGAACGTCCTGCTGGAGAAGATTCAAAGTTACAGTTTGAAAAGGAAAAATCAGAAATGATTTCTGTAAGTAATTCATCGTCAATCACCATAAATGAAAAAAGGGAGCAAGTGAATCCGTCAGTCATGGAAACATTGCGGGATGATGGATCAGCGCGTCCTCTTGCTAGTATAAATATTGATCTTGAAAATCGTTTGGAAGATTTGGTTTCTTTCAGGAGTTCATTCATAAGAGAGAGCACAGATCTAAGCCATCTTTCTCTGCACGACAAAGACTTGGGTAAAGGCCAAGAACCTTGTGATGTACCTGATCATGTGAAAGATAGTGCTACTGCTCTCTGGAGTAGATTGGAACTTGGCACAACAAAATTGTCCATTGAGTTGGCTGAGCAATTGCGCCTTGTAATGGAGCCCACATTGGCCAGCAAGCTCCAAGGGGATTATAGAACTGGAAAAAGAATAAATATGAAAAAGGTAGATAATTTATTCTTACAAATAGTAATAGACCTCATAAAAGTTTTAAACGTTTATTGACAATATTTTTGTGCTTAACTTGCCATCTTTTTCTTTAAAAATCCAGGTAATTCCTTATATAGCAAGTGATTATAGTAAAGATAGAATATGGCTGAGGCGAACCAGACCCAACAAACGTGATTACCAAGTTGTTATAGCTGTTGATGATTCACATAGTATGTCAGAGAATGGCTGTGGTGATGTTGCTATTAAAGCTTTGGTTACTGTATGTCGTGCTGTTTCTCAATTGGAAATGGGCAGCTTGGCTGTTGCCAGTTTTGGAACAAAAGGAAACATAAAGTTATTGCACGACTTTGACAGGCCCTTTAGTGGAGAGGCTGGTGTTAAGGTTAGCAGGATAACAACTTAACTTATAATTTGTTTCTTTTTATTAAAACCATTGTGCATGTGTGGAATATGCTTGTCAAAAATATCTAAGTCTAATCTGGGTCTAACTGTTTGTTTGGATTTGGAGCAGATGATATCCAATTTGACATTCGAGCAAGAGAATACTATTGCTGATGAGCCAGTTGTTGATCTATTGAAGTTCCTGACTAACAAACTAGATACTGCAGTTGTAAAAGCACGACTTCCATCTGGACATAACCCACTACAGCAACTAGTTTTGATAATTGCAGATGGTCGGTTTCATGAAAAGGTACTTGATAAAAAAACTGCTTTTATACTCTCTTTTTTCCTATTTAACTGTAGTCTTAACTAGTGACCTCCTTGTTCACTCATTTTCAACTTTAATATTTCCAGGAGAATTTAAAACGGTGTGTTAGAGATGTATCAACTGGTAATCGAATGGTTGCTTTCTTACTTCTTGATAATACTCAGGAGTCAATTATGGATCTTAAGGTATTTGCTCTATTATGCTTAAATGTTCTTTAACTGAGAGTATTATAGGAAACATTTTCTCACTTTTCATGACGTTCTGTACTACAGGAAGCTTCTTTTGAGGGTGGGAAGATGAAATTTTCTAGGTACATGGATTCGTTTCCCTTTCCCTACTACATTGTTCTGAGGAACATTGAGGCACTGCCTAGGACTCTTGCAAACCTATTGAGACAGGTTAGTCTGAGCTTCTTCCCCCTTTCTTTGAGGCAGAAATATAAATAAATGAAGATTCTGGTTGAGGACAGTTATATTTATTTTGTTCTGCTTATTTCAGTGGATGGAGCTTATGCAACATTCAACTGGTTGAGGACTCTTATGGTGCAAGTTCCATTTTGGCGGAGAGGTTCTGCTCCCTATTTTGTACTTAGTAGTTTACAGAATTGTACATACAGTTCAGTGTTTAGATCCATCTTTGACTAGGAATATCTTGTTATTCTACCAATTCTTTGTTTGTATATAGATCGTATAGTTCTCAATTTAAAGTACAGATGTTGCATCTTTCATTTTTTCAGCAAGTGTCTACAAGATAATGATGATCTTGAATCCTGTCAAATTCATTTTTAGACAAATACAAGCTTAAAAGTTAGTGATTTATATGCTTAATCTTGTAAAAAATTCTTATAAAACTATTGAAGACTTGTTTCAATTTTAGAATCGATTTAAAAATGAGCGAAACACTTTTTGGTCAAAATGGTCTATAAAATTAATAAAATGGTAAAAATGTATATTATATGCCAAGAAAAATGTAAATTATATACCTAATTAAAATTTCACAATTAGGTTGGACTACAGAGATACATGTAACTAAGTGATTTAGGTTCTCCAATTTTTAGGCTTTATGTATCATTTAGTTTTATGTTTTCGATTAAGATTTTTTATTTATATTTAGGGTTTCGTAGTAAGGATTTTATTATTATTATTAAATCTTTCTTGAACTATTCTATCATTTAAAAAAATAATTTTTCCTAAAATAAAATTATTGAAAAGTTATACATGATAAATTAATTTGATAAAATTAAAGTTTTATATGACAAGTATACAATATTTTTTGAAAGTCGTTTTTCACTTGTATGATTTAAACATAATTATTTATTAATAAAATTATCTTAAATAATTTATGCATAAAATTTACAAGGAATTCGGATTGGACAAATACGATATGGTTTTTTTAAAATTTCAAAATTCGTAAATGTAATTAGCAATCTCTTTCAAATTGATTTGTACTTGTTGTATACTATTTGTCCAACTCTAAAATAAACATAATAATTTGCCTATTTATAAAAATACAAAATTAAATTAAATTATTTTGAAGAAGTAACCGGATGTGAAGTCATTTTGACCAAAATATCAAACGTGTATAATTTCATGTCATGGTTGTTTACAAAATTCAACTTATAATAACTGAAAAATGTATAAAAGTGTGACTTTTTGGGCTGTATTTTTTAAATAAATTTTAGGTTTATTTTGAAATTTGAAATGTTTGACACTTGAAAAAAACAAGGTAACACTATTATTTTTGCAGTAGTTAATATCTCATCTGTTTTAAAATATATAACCATAATATGTTTGTTTTTGGTATATGATCTAAATATTACAACTGCACTTCATCTCTTTAATTTAGTAAGGCTGTTCTAGTCTAAAAGGACTATTTCCCAATAATAGTATAATTAACTAGCCGATAAAAAAATATTAATTAATTAATTTATAACGTTTTATTAATTTGAAATGAAGAGAGTAATTAACTTACAAGAATAGTAGCATATATACACTAAGAATTTTAGAAAGAGATATCGGAAGATTAGTTTTTCTTTTGTTAAAAAAATATTATAGTTTTTGTCAATAGTAATATTTTTAAAATTGTGACTCTTGTTGTGTTCTTGATGGTTTGGATGATATTTGGTGGTGTTTTCAGCTGAGTATCCATGCACGAGAAAATAAAAATGAACATCGATGTTTCGTGTTTGCCATAATTATTTTTTACCTTCTTTTCTGTTCATAATCGATGTTATGTGAGTCAAAGTCGATGTTGTGCTATTTTTACTTGGAAAATCGATGTTTGAAGTACCAACATTGATGTTGAACTATTTTTTTTAATAATCAATGTTTCAACATGCATAATAGATTTTGAACTAGTTTTTTTCTTGAAAATCGATGTCCACCTAGGCATAATCGATCTTTATATATATATATATATATATATATATATATATATATATATATATATATTTTAAAAAAAAAATATAT
>Ga0123342_1006599_pt1 | contig 15968 bp, 5 predicted proteins | sample Turbeawhitnodule_FD_89960 | JGI IMG/M metagenome (GOLD analysis project Ga0123342, IMG submission 89960) | Root nodule microbial communities of legume samples collected from Mexico - Turtle bean Mexico white nodule | ecosystem: Host-associated > Plants > Roots > Nodule | place: Mexico: Nepantla... | reverse complement strand
TACTTGTAATTGGTGTGCAACAGGATATAATGTAAACCTAATAGTTGCCCGTGTGGATGTAGGTTGCAGTTGGCGACCGAACCACGTTAAATCTTGTGTCGTTTATTTTTCTGCAGTTGATTCATGATTGTGTGTTGCTTCCGCGTGCGTTTTTCCCATCAGTTGGAAGGGTATGCATTATCAAATCTGTCATTAGTGTTCTCCCCTATTTTTCCTATCTTTATTCGAAAACCTTAAAATTGGTGCTTAATAAAATTACAAAAATTCAAAGACAATTCTTATAGGAAAGAGAAGCTGAAGGAAAGAAAATATCAAGAATGAAGTGATAAAAAAATATGTAAACCAAAAAAAGACAATTCTTATAGGGAAGAGAAGCTGAAGGAAAGAAAATATCATGAATGAAGTGATAAAAAAATATGTAAACCAAAAGAGCTACGAGGGCTATAAAGTATATAAAAAGCTTTAATGAGGCATTAATAGTCAAATGAAAATGAAGACATGCAATGACAAATGCGGTTTATGGATGAACATATTAGAGTCTAAATATGGAGAATGGAGAAGGGATGATTAAACATGGTTTGATATAAACAACATGAAATATAAGAAGGAGAGAAGAGTTAAATTATGGAATGATAGATGGAATGGTGAAGTTTCTTTGGGTGAAAAATTCCTAGTTGTACAATAACTCCAACCTTAAGTTTGCTATGATTTCAAAAATGGGAATTTGAAATAATAATATATGGAAATGGAATTTATAGCAGAGGAGGGACTTGTTTTAGTGGAAATTGCATCAATTTTATGCGTTTTGGAATGAATTAACAAAATACTCACCAAGACTACAGGATCAAGATAAGTGGAAATGGAAGAGATATGACATATGTGTATATATAGTAAAAATCTGGGTATAAAAGGTTATAGAACCATACTAATGATGAAAAGGATGAATTCTTTCAATTGAGTGGATAGGTATCACATATATTACACAACATTTCCATCAGTTTCACTTTTCAAGACTAGATAAAGGAAACATACTTTGGGAAACTATCTTGATGGTAATAATGAAATTTATATGGAAACACAGAAGCAATGTCTTATTTAGTTGCAAAATCTGATGGGGAGGAAATATTTAGAATCTCACAACTGAAAATTTAGGCATGACTTAACTAACAAAACAACTTTTTCTTATTCTAATTGTTGCATGTGTCCAAAGTCCTGCATCATAAGGATAGAAAAGTGAATACTATCCACTGCAGCTGCTTCACATGGTTTGGAACCAAATCTCATATAGATCCTATGTTCAAAGGAGTGAGAAGAAAGGTAAAAATAGAACACAAACCATACTGCTTGCTAATCTCTAATTTTAATGCAAATTATACAGGTCGACAACCAGCACACAAAAAATGCAATCTTTCTTCAAAATTCAGGGCTCAAATTTGTTTTCTGTTCAACAGTCACAGTTGATGCATCCTAAACATGGATGATTTGCATTTTTTGACTGTTGCTTGTTTTCCTATTTTGTTGTGTACCCTAGGTGGATCGGGATTATGTTAAAGACCAAGGAAGATTCTAATTGATGGAAATATCTCTAAAGTGTCTCTCTTCTACAGAAACAATAAAAGGGCAAATCTTTAAGCCTCTACTTGTGTGTCCTGGGAGCTGAAGTATGAACAGTTTCTTTTAGGAAGTATCTATGTATGTAACATATTCTGGTTCCCTTCTATACTTTAGTTGGCTTTTTGAAGATAAAGTTTTGTTGGAAACTTTGATGGTTTATTCACCAAGAAAGAACAGGGGATAATTTTAGGTGATATTTATAACCTGAACCTTCTCTAAATTGTAAATGCTCCTATTTATACATTTTTTTTTGTTGATAAGAAAAATATATATCTTTCTTATTTCATCACTCTCTCACCAAGTGTCTAATAATATATTACAAGTTCAAATATTATTTTGTTGTAGTTCTCTATAGTATTGACCAATTTGCATATAAATTTAATTCATGAAAAGAATCTATAAAATCTGCCATAAACAATTTCTGGTCACCAGTTATGAGTCATGCATATTTGCATCAAAATGCATGATTATTTATTTCCCAAACCACTATCCAGTACATATTAAAAACTTGTTTAAAAGCATATTATAAGCAAGCAAACAGTGGGTATAACATGTTCCTAAAACTTGTTTAAAAACATATTAAAACCAAGAAAATGTAGCTATAAAAGATCTAGCGAATAGCTACCTGCCCCCACATGGATATTAATTCCTGCTCCAACCTGTTCCATAAGGAATGGCATTCATGAAAAAAAGAAAGTGCTTTAAAGGGTTAATCAAGAATTCGTTAATCAATAATTAGGAACTGCAGGCAGATACATGACATGACACGACATGCACAATAAAAGACGTTTCTTGGTAAATTAAAGCTCGACAAAGCAGGACCTGCACATGCATGCACTACTATTCTCATGCATGTACAATTTTCAACCACTAACTTGTACCATATCTCTTTTTCGTGTTTGGTCTGTGTGTTGTTCAACATGGTGATGTATCTACCATCCAATTAGTCTTTTCTTTTCTCAAGTTCTTCATCAACCAATACACATATAAATATATGTTGAGTTACCTATATCTAGACCAAACTGCTTAAAAAGAAGCAATAATCTAGCCAGTAGTAGTACATAAACTTCGTGATGGGGGGAGTAAGAAGCAGCAGCAGGAAAATAAGGGTTGTGGGTGGTATTTTGAAGTTGAAGGGTGTGTTGGAAAAGCTTCAAAAGAGTGTCTTATTGAGGAGACATAAATCAAGTTTGTATGGAGGAGATTATGAAGAATTAGGAGATGACAGAAGGTGTGTGGCAGAAGATGTGAAAGAAGGACATTTTGTTGTGATTGCAAAGGCAAAGGATATTGGGGAGGAGGCAAAGAGATTGGTGGTTCCATTGAGCTGTTTAAAGAATCCAACATTCTTGAGGCTATTGGAAGAAGCAGCAGAAGAGTATGGGTTTGATCAACATGGTGCACTAACCATTCCTTGCAGGCCTAGTGAACTTGAGAAGCTATTGGTTTAGCAATGGCAAGAAAGAGGGAGATTCTAGGGAAAACTCCTGCAACAAAACCATCAAAAGCTATGTACTGATATATTGATCCTATGCTACTACTAGAGCTTCTACATTAAGGATTTTATTAGCCACTAATACAAATGTATTACCCAAGGTACTTCTATTAGTAGTCATCACACAAAGGAACACATAGCAGAAATTATTAGTATTCTCATATTATTATTATGATGTTTACTAATTACATGATAGTATAAATTGGAAAATTTAGATGTTTTATGCATGTAATATAATGACTGAGATTGGTGTGTATATATATATTTCAATTTAACAGTTCATAGATATTAGATAAAAACACTGGTTGAAAGGGTCAATTGAATTTTTTTAGTTTTTAAAAAGAATCGAAAATTATTTTCTATGAATTAATTAATTTTGTTGATCAATTATATATCATCTTTTCTTTTTTGCAAGGTTACAGGATGTGATTATGAAATTGATTCAAAACTTTCAAATATTGAAATATAAATTTTAAAAAGATTTTTGTCATGATTTTCAAGAAGTATATATTATATATGAGTATGAGTTCAAGGAAAATAATCATGTATCAAGAGTTTTATATAATTTATTTTCCTTCATAAAGAGCTATGTGTCGACTCTCACTATAGAGATTAAGATTCTACTAGATTCTCAAAAAATTATTATTACTCATGTCTGAAAACTTAAATTAACTTTAAACACAAACCCTTGTGTTAGATTTAACCTTTAAAGTAAAGGAAAAGTTTTAGGCATCACTTGCAAAAAAAGAGATATTTTTGTAAAAGAGATATTGAAGACTTTGATCTTAATTATCGACAAAGAATTTTTTTATAATCTTGTTCAAAGATATTAGATCAATGTAAAAATATATGTTTTCTTTCTATTTTTTTCTAAAATATCTCTTTAATCTTTTGCAAAAATAATTTTATATAAAGAAGATATTTTAGACATTTCTTAGGCACTATCTTATTTAATTTGTTAAACAAGATTAATGTGTTAAGTATTCTTTGTGTTTGTGAGTTTAACATCAGTCACATACTTTAATAGACTAAATCAAGTTTAATATATTTAAAACATAATTTAATTGACTAAATCAGTGAATTAGATAAATATTCTAATTTTCTCTTCTCTGTCTTAATATTATAAATTTGTTTTGATGTGGTAGATTGCTCGTATACAATTTGTTAGATTTCCCTTAAAAATTAAATTAAATAAACTTTAATGGATAAAATTTAAATGTCCAAAAAAATTAACATAATTCAAAATATTTTTTTATTTACAACCTCTTGAATTAAGATCGAATTGTTTCCATCCTATATACACTTGCTTTAATTAAATTAAATATCTAAACTAAACCATCAATACTAAATATAACATACAATCAAATGCAAGATTAACATTTTCAAATCTTGATTATAGGATTTATTAGATCACTTAATTACCAGCAAAATTTATACATGTATATGAATCATGTAATGATTTTTTTACTAACTAAATTTTAAAAAGAAATCCGGTGGATATCAATAAAATGAGTGTTTCATTTTATTAGCTGCTTCTTAAAAAATCCACCAATAAAAAATAAAACTAATGAAAAACACTATTTGAAACTTGTTATTTGCATTTGTATTTATATCCAATTAGTAAAAAAAAATTACATTGAATTTAGGTTTTTACTATTATTATCATTACAAGGAATAAAAAGTCAATGAATTGATTTGAGAAGCAATAAAAGGCTATGTTTTATATTTGTTAACCACAGAATCATGTGGGTGAAGTAACGTGGTTGGCGTAGGCTTCTACAATAAGTATCCTTCATTTATTCTATACGTAAAAAGCAACATGTTATACTATACGTATACAATAAGCCACTCATTTTGGCCTCACAAGTGTAATAATATATGAAAAGTCTTTTCGGCTTTCTATTCAGTAGTATAAATAAACTTCGCCAAGATTAGGTAAATAGGTGAAAATTAGAGAACATAGCAAAAAAAAAAGTATATCGTGAAAGTAAGAGACGAGAAATAAAAGCTTACGAGAACATAATAAAGTTAATTTTCTCTAATTTAAAAAGAAAATTATGATAAAAGAAAGGTAAAAAGAATCGATACTATATCATATTATTATATATAATAATATATAGTTGGTGTTAGATTGTATAATATTATTAAAAAATATATTTTAAATATAACTTAATTTTATAAATTGAATTAAGTTAAAACTTATGTTAATTTTAGATTATGAGATGATCTCATATCTAATAGGATCTTCAACATGTCGAAATCTAATTATATATTATAAGTGTTATAAATAATTTTGATATTATTTAAAAAAATAAATTTTAAACTTAACTCAATCATGAGATTTATATTCATTCATTTATTAATATCTTGGTATATAAATGTTTCATTAATTTTACATATAATTGGTGTTAGATTTTATAATTATATTAACTTTTGTTTTAAGAAATTACTCAATAAATTTCAAAATTCAGACTAATTTAAGATATAGTAATTATTATTTTATCTTTTTATTTGTTTGAGATCAGATTTGTCATCATCTTCCACATTTGATGTATGGTATCCTATAAGTGTAATCTTCAAGATGTATCTTAGTGAATTAAAGAGAATATAAAACACCATATCGAACACGTGGTACTATTCTTATAAAATTTCGTTTTATTTTGTCAAAAACAATAGAGAATATAAAGTTTGAGTCCTCTTACTCTTTTAAGTTAACTAAAACTTCTGCCAATAAAACCGTCACTATTATAAAAATAAAGCCACATAATTTGGTGTTTAGGGATATTTTCTAAAACAAGGATAAGAAGAATGAAAAAGTTAACTAAAAACCATGGAAGTAACAAAAATATTTTTGATAACGATCAATGCATTAGGGCGTAATAAAGTACTAATAATTAAGTATGATAAAATCCTCTATTGAAAACAAATATTTTTAAAATTATATAACATTAAAAAAAAGTAAAAAAGAGACTCGTTTTATAAAATGCATGGAGACCGGAATAAGAGATACACTCCGTACCGTAGCTCCATGTAAATTAAAATAGGGGAGAACATGTCTTGTATATTTCGGCTTTATTAAACAATACAAGTTGAAAATACGTGTCCAGATTTTATTATTATTTATTAGGCAACTTTATTTTAAATAAAAAATATTTAATATTCACATAAACATTAACATTATACATTTATAATGTCATGTTTATATACACTTTAGAAAAAAGAACAAAAAGAAAGAAAACTAAATTCTTCGTTATCTATTTTTAACTCTCCTGTATATTGAGAAAAGCTAAACATAAAAGCAATAGTTGAGTTTCTGAATAAAATCATCTACGCATGTTTTAAAATTCAAAATTATAAAACATAAACGCAAATTAATTTTGAAAGGGAAGAGAAGCAGTGAACTAAAAGTAATTATAATACCAAAAATATAACACTCTGGGTACAATAGTTGAGTTCTAGAATAAGGCTCTCGATCGTAGATTCAGATAGGGAGTGTCTACCTCAAGGTGATATCCCATTTATCCATGCTGGTTAAAAACCAAGCAAATAAATGATAAGCACAACAAATAGTATTAGTAAAAATAAGAAGAAAAAAATATTACCAGTTACCAGTCCAAACCCCGGCATCTCGGCTAAGACAAAAATCATAACAACATTCTATACCATACACCGATTCTGCCAATGGAAATCGTCCAAGTTGAGGAAAATCCAACTCAACCTCTACCACCCACTCGTGTGCAGCGAGTGACAAATCCTTGGACAATGACAAATCCCCACTACCTTCTTCAATCAGATAAACCAGCCTTGGCCTTTAGATGCGCCTTGAATTCCATAATGTCACCCTCCCATCTAGTCACACTTTGATTAGCACATATCCATATTTCATGGGCCACCTGATTTATGAGCCTGAAATCATGGCTCACAAGCACCAAGCCTCCGTCCCATTCATTCAATGCCTCAGCCAAAGAATCAATTGTCTCAATATCCAAATGATTAGTTGGTTCATCCAAAAGAAGCATTTGCGGCTGCCTCCAAGCTAACCAAGCAAATATCACTCTACTCCTCTGCCCATCAGACAAGTTCTTCATTGGCATCACCTGGGCTTTACCTGATAGACCAAACTTTCCAATCGCTGCCCTCATCTTCTCTTCCTCGTTTCCAGGATATTCTCTAATCATATACTGTAGAGCAGACATCTCCAAGTCTAGCTTTTCAGCCAGATGCTGGTGATATTGAGCAATCCGAAGATGATTATGACGCCTAACCATGCCATCACTAGGCATCAAATCACCTGTCATTAGCTTCAGTAGTGTACTCTTCCCAGCACCATTGGGTCCAACCAGTGCAACCCTAGAATCTAAATCAACCCCAAAGTCAATGTTCTTGTATATGAGGTTATCGGGAGTGTAACCAAATGCCACCTCAACAAACTGGAGAACAGGAGGGGGGAGTTTTCCAACATCAGTAAAACGGAATACCAAAACCTTGTCCCTGACCACCTTCTCTGCAAGCCCACCACGTTCCATTTTTGCCAATGTTTTCTCCTTACTCTGTGCCTGGCGAGCTAGTTTTGCAGAACCATGACCAAATCGAGCAATATATTCCTTCATTGAGGAAATCTGCTCCTGCTCCCACTTATACTGTTTCATCTGGTTCTCTTCTAGCTCAGAACGTGTCTGAACATATTGATCATAGTTACCAGTATAAAGCTTCAGTTTTTTGCTTTGCATGTGGATAATATTTGTGCAGACACCATTAAGAAAGTCCTGAGAGTGTGAAATCACAACCAGAATACGTTCAAACTTCTTCAAACTCTCCTCCAGCCACACACAAGCTTCCAAATCTGCAAACAGATTTAAATAAAAAAATTAATAACATGTAGGAAGAAATTTCCAGGAATAACAACAATAATAATAGTGGAACTAAATGCCCGAATCAAATTCAATATAATTAAATATGCATAAAATGCACAAGATGGACAATTCCCAAGGTAGAGAATATACCGAGATGATTGGTTGGCTCATCGAGTAGAAGAATGGTTGGGTTCATGAATAGGGCTCGTGCTAATGCAATTCTCATTCTCCAACCACCAGAAAAATCACGTGTCTTTTTTGCCTGCATTTGCTTGTCAAAGCCTAGACCATGTAAGATTTCAGCAGCACGCTTTTCTGCAGTTGCTGCATCTAGGGCATCCAATCGCTCATAAACACGTTCCAGGGATTCACCGCCTCCATCATCCTAGAACCATGATTTAAGCAACAAAGTTAGCAAGCCAACAAAATTTAAAAACAAAACGGGTAAAATCTAGATACATAATTACTTAAACAAACCTGTGCAGACAAAAGTTCAACTTCTTTCTCCAATTTTAACCTTTCTTCGTCACAGCTTATGACAGCTTCCAGAGCAGACATGTCAGAGGCTTCAATCTCCCTCGTAAGGTGGTAGATATCCATATGGTCAGGAATTGGAAGTTCCCGATGACCAATGGCTGTAAGCAGTGTAGATTTTCCACAACCATTTAACCCAAGTAAACCATAACGCCTGAAATAAATTCAGAAACAATCACAATCATTGGTAAAAATTTAAGCAATGAATACATGCATCACATCTGCACCAGTAAGGGAAAGGAGAACAAACCTTCCATAATTAAGCTCCAGTTCGGAATCAACAATGAGATCATGACCATGGAATGTAACAGATAGAGATTCTATCTGCAATTTAAAAAAAAAAACAATTACATCAATACAAAACACTAATCACTTTTAACATTAACAGAGTCATAATTAATTTGGCAGAAATGTCCATTAACTGCACAACATTACCTACCTCAAAAGGGTTTGTAATGGGTGAGTATTTTGTTAGATTCACAAAGGAGAATCATGGCAACATGGTAGAATAGCCATGCAATAGACCCAACTGCCCAGCTAGGCGCTCAAATACGTGCACGCACGCTAGCAACAATAAGCTACACGTAAGACTCACTAAACCGGGAATGTCTACCACAGTCTAGAAAACTTACACATTATCAAGATAGATTATTGCTACTTTAAGGATGCAGGCAACAAGTGCGTCAATAAATTTAGGTATGTTGTGAACTTCGTTCTAAAAGAATGTATACACTTAACAGGATAAATAATTTATGAAAGTTCTCGACAGATTTTTGTGCTTTTCATAAACTAAGGCAAAATTTCTCAATATTTCTCAATAAAAGTGCATACAAAATAAGCCTTAGCGCTAAATTGCTAAACATTATGCTGTCTGGTAACATATCATCAATCATTTACAGTACAGTTCAAAAAGACCTAGCATAAAATAAACCTCTCTATGATACATGATACATCTAAAATAAACTTCTGTTCGCAGTTTTTTCTTCAATTATACAAGAACAATTATATTGCGAGAAAAATCCCTACAACGAGGATATTCACGTGTAAGTCTGCAATCGCTGCAGTCACGGTTAGTGTTACTCACTCGAATATCTCTAGAAAGAGGATGTGAACAGAGGACTCCAGTACAGGTCCGATCCGATATATGCATATCAGCAATTCCGTTGGCAGCCTTCTCGGCGGCTTTGGAAGAAGCAGCGGCGACGACAGCAGCAGCGGCGGCCTTTCCACCTCTTTTAGCGGCGGCGGCGGCCTTCTTCTGTGCAGCCTTTTTCTTGCTAGCGTCGGACACCATCCTCGATCGATAACAGTATACGAATTAGGAACAAAACTTTGGATCGGAAAGGAGAGACGAAGAGAGATCTATAGTATGACCCTAGGGTTTCGGTGAACGAAGAGAAAGAGAAAACGAACCCGAGAGAAAGCTTAGGGTTCGAGGTTTGCGTTATGAAGGAGAGAGTTGTGGCGGTGTGAGGGGAAGTTTGGTATATATAGAGAGAGAGAGAGGGAGGTGTGGGCTTCCGCTTTGGTTGCGTGTTCGAGTTGGACTGTGACTGAGAAAGGTAACGTCAAATTATAAATTTGTGCCAACCAAGTGCTGCTTTTATGCAACTAAGGCCACAATTGAAACTTAAGTTCCTTATTATGATGGGCTTTCTAGCCTGTTCTTTTATTTTGATATTGTAAATGGGCCAGCCCAGATCTTTCTCCAAAGATACCTTATTCGGATCAAAATATCTAGTATCTTCTCCGTTACTATGTGAGTATAATTTTTCTATCATGCCTACTTTATCCTTTTTTTTTCTTTCGGCAATTAGGGAGTTGTTGCAATAAAAGATAGGCAATTTCTTCCTCCACCATATCAATTTCAACATGCACCCAATCAACTCTAGAAAATGACAAAAATACCCCTCCTAAATAACGAAAATAACCTTACATAAAAATGGGAAAAATTATTTTTGAAACTTTTATATGAAATATTTTGGATTTCAATTTTCGGAACATATTTTTAATTCTAAAATTTTTTATCCATAAAGTATTTTTAGTTGTGTTCAGAATTTTTTTCCAGCATGTATTTTTTTATTTCTCAATTATAATTATTATTTTGGATTTTTTAATTTGGAATAAGGGTAGTTTTGAAAATTTAAAAAATTGATATGGTGGAGATTAAAATTGATATGGTGCAGTAAGAATTTGCCTAAAAGATATTCTCTAAAAAAGTATTTTTTTTAAAGAAACGAAGTGGACCAAACATATTTTTGGCAAAAAATAATCAACTAAATTTTATTAAGATTGGACACATTAGGTCCATAATGCAAGAAAACATCATCAAACTATCAAACCCAAATAGTATATTTATATTGTTATTTTGTGTAATATCAGGAAAATAATATAATAAAACAAAACAAAACCAAAAATAATATATATTAATAATGTCAACTTTTTAATACTATAATCTAACTAAAATATATATGTAAAAAATTAATCATTTTAATTGTGTGAAAAATAAGTTTAATGATTGTGATAATAATCACGGTAGAAGTTTGTTAAGCTTTTGTTATAATTACTCTAAAATTAGGTTATACTCGTGTCTTTTTATATATGAGTGAGTTCCTTTAATAGGAGATAAGTAGGCTCCATGTGTCTTACAATGATTAATTTAAAACAACTTAGTCTATGATTTATTATAGTAGTTTTGAAACGTCTTAATCTATTATAAAATCTTTCATCCAGTTTGATTGTCTTTTGGGCCTCGCATGTGCATTGGGCCTTGGTAGTCTCTGCCTTTGAGACACTTTGTCCACAAAGTGTGTTCCTGATTGCTTTGGGCCACGAGGAATCATTGGGCCTTTGTTGTGTGCGCTCTCTGGTGGTGTATGTTGTAGGGGGGTTTCGAATTGGACTTTTGGAGGTGAGTTGAGTCGTTGTTGAGTGTATTGCATATTAGGGTTAAGACTATTTCTTCCTACACCTCATCCACTTCTTCATCAACCCCGAAAACTTTAAAATTCCTAAATTAACCTTCAGTAAAAATATAAAAATAGAAAGCAATGTTTTACGGTTTCATGCTGAGTGAAAAAGGTGTGTGGGTTAAAGGTGGCGGTGGTGGTGGTGTTGATGGTCGTTGTTGATGTAATTCTCAGGTGAGTTTTTTTTTGCTTCATTACACACGGTTCCCTTGACTTTTTATGTTTTGGATAAGGTAATCCGTCAGATCAACAAATCATAAAATCCATAAATAACATTCTGGATTATTCAGTTTGTAATTTACCATTGTGTTATGTATTAGATAACCCAGAAAGTTAATCCAAATTTGAAACTAAGTTTTGTGTTACATAATCCGAAACACAAATACTGAATTTTAAAACTTCCAGATTAGGAAATTCGTATACATACGGGATCTGGAAATGAAGCAAAACTCATGTTTCCAGGATGCGTAATCCGATAATAATATTTTAAGTTATAAAATGACTTATGGATTACCCAATCCAAAAGTCATTTTTTAGTTATAATATGCCTTAAGGATTACCCAATTCGAAAGTCATATTTTAGTTAGCAAATAACTTATGGATTATCCAATCCAGAAGGTATTTTTTTGTTATCAAATAACTTATGAATTACCTAATTCAACAGCTATTTTTTAGTTATAAATGACTTATGGATTTCCCAATCCATAAGCTATTTTTCAGTTATCAAATGAGTTACGGATTATCCAATCCGGAAGGAAAATTGAATGTTGTTTTTAATTTGCATAATTGTGCAAATTTGCATGAAAATTTGAATAAAATGGAAATTTATGTGTTATTAATGAAGGTGGGAGTATGGACATGGAGGTTGGATTGTTTAAAAAATGATTAGATGAGGTAAAAATGTTTGTGTAGTATGAAAGACTTAATGAATTATGTGCATGAACATGAATTGGTTGAAGGGGACCATGGTACCCATTTTACAACATATAAGGTGAATATCATTTCATTCATGTTAGGGTATTATAATCTGAAGTGATCTTGTAATATTGTTAAAATAACTTTGTGTAGGGGTTTCCTTCGTGAGAATACTTACTTGAATAAGTTCGTAGGGTTGGTTATGGACTTGGTTTTGTTATTGTCATTATTAGATCTTACACAACAAATGGAAAGTAAGGGAGAAAGACATATGTCTTATTAGGTTGTGAAAGGGGGGTAGGTACAAAAAGTACAAGGATGGTTTGGAGGTTACTATAACTTGTACTAAAAAATGTCATTGTTTCTTTAAATTGCAAGGTAAACCTATTGGAATAGGTCAAGGTTAGGTACTTAAGGTAATACGTGGTACTCATAATCATGATTTGTATGTACATTAGTTGATCATCCATATGCGGGTAGATTAAAAGCGAATAAACATTTTATGCTTGTTGATATGACTAAAAGCATGGTTAAGCTAGGTAACATACTACGTACTTTGAAGTAGAACAACAAGGATAATATGACAACAATAAAGCAAGTATACAATGCAAGATACTTCTACAAGAGATCAATTAGAGGACCAAGAATTGAATTACAACAGTTAATGATGTTGTTAGACCATGACAACTATCTTCACCAGAGTACGTGTCATGAGTGTTCCAATGTTGTTAGTGACATTTTTTGAACTTGTCCTAATGCTGTGAAACTTTTGAATTCATTTAACATTGTATTCTTGATTGGATACGACTTACAAAATGAAAAAATATTGACTTCATTTACTTGAGATTGTTGGTGTGACTTATACATGTTTATCCTTCTCTATTAGTTTTGCGTTCTTATCTAGTGAGAAAGAAAATAGGGTTGAAGTCATTGTTTGTGATAGAGATCTTGTTTTGATGAATGTCATCAATGTTGTGTTTCTAAAAGTAACAAACCTTTTTTTTCGGTTTCACATAAATAAGAATGTCAAAGCAAAATGTAAAATGTTGGTAGATTATGTCGAGACTTGGCAAGTTGTGATGGATCTGTGGAGGATTGTCATTAACTATACATAGTTTGCTAAATTTGATGGGTTTGTTAAATTTTTTTAAACTATTTGTTCACCATGGTCATTACTTGTTGAATATGTAAAGAACACATGGATTATTCCGCACAAATAAAAGTTTGTTAAGTGTTGGAGAAATTTGTTAATGCAACTGGGAAATGCAACACAAACAAGTATGTATGTAAATGTAGAGATGCATTTTATATCAAAATATGCTTTTACTTTGTTTAGAATGTGTATAACGTCTAATTATTTTATGTTTTATACTTAAGGTTGAATCAGCTTATTGATCTTTGAAACAAGTATTACAAAATAACATAGGAGACATGTGTTCGGGTTGAGATGCTATAAAACACGTTATTATACTTCAACATGAGGATGCTTGGAGCCTATTAAATATTGACGTCATTTCTTGATTACTTCTGTGAGCATACATCTCACAGACATACATTGAGGATGCTTGGAGCCTTGGGCCCATCTTTTTATTGAAGAATTCTAGCGGGTGCCCTTCTTGGTTGAGCACTTCTCCTACCGCGACTGCTGATGCGTTTGTTTCAACTACTAACGACAAGGTGAAATTTGGAAGCTTTAGCATAGACATTTTTTAAATTTGTAATTCCTCAAATGCCTGCAATGTGAGCTTTGGCTATCTAAATGTTTTGTATTGTAAAAAAATTGGTGAGAGGAGCGACGAGAGTTGCATAATGATGAATGAATTTCCTATAGAGATTGAGGAAACCCCACAAATCCGTGAGGGAACGTGGATGTGGGAATTTTTTAATTGCATTCACTTTTCATGGGTCTGGGAAGACCTAGCCGAAATTATATGGGCCAAGTAACTAACTTGATTTATTTGTGGCAAAACTACACTTGGTTAGCTTAGGAAAAAAAATTGTGCATGTAAACTTGTAAGATAGTTTTTAAATGAACAATGTGATCCTCTAAATTAGAACTGTAAATGAGAATATCATAAAAAAAAACTTGGACAAACCGGCATTGGTAGGGTCTCAAAATATTATTCATCGTTTTCTGAAAGGTTGAAGGTGCATTAGTCAAGCCAAAAGGTATGACCAAAAATTCATAGTGGTTATCAATAGTGCGAAATGTGGTTTTCTTAGTGTCTCTGGGGAGAAGTAGGATTTGGTGATATCCTAAGTAGAGATCTATTTTAGAAAAAACTGTAGCTGAGCCTAGTTCATCGAGAAATTCATCGATGGTAGGAATAAGGAATCGACCATGAATTGTGACTGCACTTATGGCTCTTTAATCAACATAAAAGCGCTAAGAACCATCTTTTTTTTTTTTTATCAAGAGGACTGGTAAGGAGAAGGGGCTAGTGTTAGGCTTAATAATGCCTTCTTGAAACATATAAGATATGAGTTACACTACAAAAAACAGTGTAAAAAATGGCGGTTTTATTATGGCGGTTATTAATAACCGTCACAATTTTCAGTATAATATGTCATTTGACTAAGCGCCACAATTATCTTTGTATAATACGTCATTTCAGTATAATATGTCATTTTTAACTGTCGCAATTATCCTTAAAAAAATAAATTCCCAATTTTTTTCCCTCCATACACCATTTCTCATTATTCATTTTTTTTAAAGCTTGCTTTCACTTAGAAATTGAATTTTTTTTAAAAACTTACTTTTCCTTGGAAAATAAATATTTTTTGAAAATTTGCTTTGAGTTTGGAAACCAAACCCTAACACCTCTTCCATATCTCTGCTCCACACCCCTAACGTCTCTTTCCTCTCTCTGCTCCACACCCCTAAGTCTCTTCCCTTTCTCTGCTTCACACGAAACGAAACTCTAACGCCTCTTCCACCTGGCTGCTCCTCACGAAACTCTAACGCCTGTGTCCTCTCATGAAACCCTAACGCCTCTGTCCTCTCACGAAACTAACGCTCACTCTCGGGTCCGCCATCGCCACCTGCGCGCAAGGATTCAACGTTTGTTCAGGTTCGTTTCGTTTCTTCGATCTGCAACTAAAACCCTAACTCGTGTTCAATTTCGTCTACCATTTTTACTCGTTTCAACTGCATTTCGGGTATCTCTGCCTCTGGTCTCTGTTATCTTCAGGAACTAAGTCTCTTGGAGATCACTGCCTCACCCTATCTTAGGTGGCCTCTGCTTCTCTCGTGTTGGTTTGACAATCTCTGCCTGTCACTAAGAAATTTTATTGTTAATTGTGAATATCATCATTATTAGGTAATTTATTTTATCATTTTTGAGAATTTGTATGTATATTGTATATGATATATAAACAATTTCCAGAATAGCAAGCAGCTATCTCATAGGGCTTTTTGGGACAGGCTTGTGTTGTGAGTTGTTTCTCTTTCAAAATTTTATGTTGAATGCCTTTATTGAGTTGGGACTGTTAAAGTGACATATACACTAGTCCTGGTTGGTCATTTTTGCTGTCTGTAAGTGTGGCACCTTGTCATACAGTAATCTACGCTTAGATTAAACATTTTAG
>Ga0123342_1006598_pt1 | contig 15970 bp, 13 predicted proteins | sample Turbeawhitnodule_FD_89960 | JGI IMG/M metagenome (GOLD analysis project Ga0123342, IMG submission 89960) | Root nodule microbial communities of legume samples collected from Mexico - Turtle bean Mexico white nodule | ecosystem: Host-associated > Plants > Roots > Nodule | place: Mexico: Nepantla... | reverse complement strand
CTTGTTCATAGAACCTTGATCCATTTCTATGATAAAGTGCCTAGCTCTTAACCAACTCAAGATGATTCCTAAGAATGTCAAGAATCATTCTAATTGTGCTAGTGGAATCACATCAGGTTCCAAATAAGCGTCTCCCTTGCCTTTATACGCCAAGGTCGAGAAAAGTAAAAGTTCAAGCGAACCTCTCCCTTGTCTTTATACACCAAGGTCGAGAACAGTAAGGTTTCGAGTAAACGTCTCCCTTGCCCTTATGTGTCAAGGTCAAGAAAGGTAAAGTTCACTATCTTATGAGAACTGTGGATAAACTTTCAAAGGGTAAATCTAACTTTGAAACTTTCTTGGCATCCCAAAAATGTGTTTTTGGATAATCTGGTTTGGGGTTTAATCCACAAAGCAAGAAAAATGGGATTTCAAAGCATTTTTCAAAAGTGCTAGATTAACAACCGATTGAAAAATCGAAACAACTGGTTGTTACATGTTTTTATTGCACGAAGAGAGGCCACTCTGTTAGATTCTGTAAAGTTAGGAAATATTTTGTTCCTAAAGGTCTTATGAAATGGATTCCTAAAGGATCTGAAGTTCCCAATGATAAATGTAATACAAAAGAACCCACTTTTGTAAGGGGACCAAATCTTGTTGCTTGAATTTGTTGTGTTGTAGGAATACTAAGAGAAGCATGGACTCTTGAGTCATCAGATCAAGCATTTGGAAGGAAAGGATTATGTTTGGAATTGAACTGAGGATTCTATACTAGCTTATGTCCTCTTAAAAGCCAAAAGAAGTTTTCTTGATCATGGACAATGACTCATTGAAGGGACTCTATGACAAAAGGATAAGGCTTTCTTTGTTTCTGTTTTTCTTTTCTTAAATTTGTGTTAAATCTTTATCTAATTGTGATATATGTGGAGCAATTACATTTTGATTCTTCTCTACTTTTAAAAATTCTTATTAGTTGTTGTTTCAGAAAAACAACTGATTGTTTTCTCGAAACAACCAATTATTTCTCCTCTCACAGCACTGCATAAAATTGATTTAATTTCTTTATGCATTCTATCTTTTACAGATTTCAATCTTAAAGGAATTATGAGTCAATAAGCAATCATATGGGTCTGATTTGGTTCAAGAGGAGGTTACTTCTTGTCATAAAAGGAATATATTCCATATCTTGGAAATTCAAGTGCCTTTATGACTAGTCAAATCCACATGTGCTGACCATATGTTTTTCTGGTGTGGGCTGACGTTTTTCCTATGCAAGCTTGGACCAGATTCCTCTTCTTGAAGATCGAAACCCACTGCAACCAAAGGATCAAAGAGGGTTTTTGTGCTGCTATAAAACCCTCTGCAACTGTTTTTCTACACAAAAACAACCCATTGGCACATCTCTTGTTGCATCTCAAAATTGTCTCTGTTTCCAATTTTTCCTATTTTGTCACCATGGATTCCACTCCTCAATCATAAAAAAGAATCAAAACCACGCCAGTAAGAATAGGATGGCGTCTTGAAGGCTGGTTTTCAGGGGAAAATGAGTTGATTGATAAATATCACTTTGAAACCAGTAGAAAAGTGATAAACAACCCAAAAGTTGTCTCTTTTAGCTGGTTGAAAAGTCAAAAGTTGGATGATGTGCGAAATCTTCTCAAGGAACAAATGCTAAAGAGGTTCTTGGAGATGAAAGGGAACATTTATCCTGATCTTATTCAGGTTTTCTACACCAACTTGAAGTTTGTTGACAACAACCTTGTTTCTCATGTCAAAGATGTGGATATGGAGATTACTCATGAGATATGGACTGCAGTAACTAAATTGAAGTATGTTGGACTGCGAATCAACATAGGGAACATTGGTGTTGTGGAAGATTTCAACAAGATTCAGTATTATAGAAGTTGTTTGAAGAATCCTCAAGCACAAGTGAGAATTTGTTCAGTTGTATCCTTATGAGGTTAAGTGACTATCATTATATCCTTATACTATCTTGATTTCAAAATTCTTAAATTATTTTGAAGTAGATCTTGAGGAAGAAACATCTGAATTGGTGAAATCAACACATGAAGTAAACAATGGTTCACTAATCAAGATGGGTTTTATCAAGATTGGTGGAAGATGGATAAGCAAGGATGGTGAACAAGGTGGTTCCTCGAGTGGTGCACATTCTGAACATGATGAAGTAGAACAAGATGCTGCTGAAGGTGCTGATATTGATGCTCAAGATGAAGATCAACCTGCTGCTGACATAGGTGTTGGAACAAGTGCTGGAAATCAAGGAAATAGAATTCTCTCAATGTCCCCTTTTTAGAGATTCATGGTCAATAGGTTGGATAACTTTGCTGAAAATCAAAGGAATCTTCATGATCTTTGTGCTACAAACTTTCAGAACTTTGACAACAGATTTTAAAGCATGGATACACGTTTTCATAACCTTGATGAACAAATTGAAGCTGTTCAAAACGAACTTTTTGAGTTGCAATATGGGAAAGAAGATTGAAACCAAGTTTTGTTAAATTTCTATGCTAGTATTGCTTTTATTTTGAACTATTATGTTTTTATCTCTTCCTAATTCTATTTGTGAAGACAAATAGGGGGAGAATATGGTTTATGTGTTGTCTTAAAACTGTTATAACTTTGATTTAAGTATGCTTTAGGTTTCTGTTGCACATGCTGGTTGATTTGGTGTTGTAGTTTGGTTAGTTTTGGCATAGTTTGTGGCTGGTTTTTCTACTCTTGTGGTTATGTAGAAAACTAGTTGAAGTGTCATCATAACCTGCTATTAGAGATGCTCTGGTCTACATAGTTTCTGCTTTGCAGGTGCTGTTTCAGATTCAAACAAGATCAGCACAAGCAACCAAGGATTTGTATTCATCAAATAGGGAGAGATTGTTGATCAAGAGTGATCAAGAGCTTTGAAGAATCCAAATCCAAGGTGTTTGATGAAAGGCTGGTGTTGTTGTTGTGTGTGGGTAGGATCTGGATAGATTAAAGTGTGATCCACTCTTTTGTTGAATCTAAAACTCATGTGAAATGAAACCTTTTTTAAATTAGATGTTTTTCCAACTAAGTGAAAAATAACCTGTTGTTTTGTCGAATCAACCGGTTGTTTTGCTCTTACAGGTTTTGAAAAAGGTTGAAAGTTGTTTGACTTGGTTGACTTAACTGTCAAACCAAATCAATCAGTTGTTCGTGTTTTCAACCGATTGTTTCTTTGAAAATTCTAACAGAATTTATTTTTGATTGGTGAATCTATCTTAAATGATTTTTAACTGAATACGCTCCTTCATTAAATGTTTTGACCAATCTTTGGAAAATATAAATAGTTTGTTATATGTTTCTGAAGTTTAAGAAACAGTTTTCAGATATTCACTTTGACAAGTTTGATCTCAAGTTTTCAAGATTCACATCAAGCTTTGGATTTTCAAGTGAGAGTGGAATAGGATTGCAGTTGTATTCTTTTCAGTTGTACTTTGATCAGGTGTAATCCTTTTCTCAATCTTATGTATTTCTGTTGTTGTATTGCCAAGGAGTGTTGTGTGTTCTTGAGGTGTTCAAGATCAATACTCTTGGTGTTGTTTGCCAAAGGTAGTGTGTTTCTTGAGGGGTTCCAGGTCACTACTTTGGTGTGTGGTGTTTGTAATCTAGTTTGATTGCTTAATGGATTACCCAGTGGTTTCTGGGAACTGGATGTAGCTCTTGTTGTAAGAGTGAACCAGTATAAACTACTTGTGTGCATTTCTCTTTCTCTGATCTCTTTTAAATTATGTTTTTTAAGTTGTTTATAATTTTACTGGTATAAACAACCGATTGAATCGAATAAACAACCGATTGTTTTTCTTTGTTTCTCTTTAAAACAGATTGTGTTCTTGCCTAACTTTGTTTCTCTTATGGATTTCTTCACTGAGTTTCATTAAACCTTCAAAAGTTTTCGAAAATCTCTTTTAAACAATTCACCCCCCTCTTGTTTAAGGCCATATATTCTAACAGGGTTTCCCCTAGTTTCCTTGACACGTGCTCCAGCAGAGGGTCCTCCTCCAAGTTTTCCAACCTTTCTTTAATTCAGGTGGAGTGCAACACTCTTTGGAGGAAGGAGGATAGGTCGGCAAAGGAGTCCTACTGGTCTTTTTTCGAAGCACTTTCCCCTCTGCCTTCATGCACCACCATATCACGAGGAGAGAAGGCGTTGGGAGGACATTCCCTGTAGGAGGGGGCTCGGCCGTATGAATCTGATGGCACAAGAATAGCGACGTCAGCTTTGCACTTCCTCTTAAAGACAAGACCCGAGCAGGTCTCTTCATCCTCAGAGGGAGCAACTTCAGCCTCCCCTTTGAGCTTCTTTTCTTTGGCAGAAGGACATGGAGTAGTCTTTTTTTGCATGGCCACAGCAGCTAGGTGTTTCCTCTTCTCAGCGTCTAGCACCATGCCTACATAAGAGGGGAAAGTATATAAGAATTAAAGTAAATAACACACAGGCAAAGTAACGCTAACAAATGTAAGGGGAAAGGGGTACCAATGTAAGCCTTAAAGGTTGTGGGGCTATACTCGCATTTAATCAGTTCAGCAGAGCTAAATACTACTTGGAGGTTGGAGAGGTAGTCGCACACCTCTCATTCCCGTGGGGGTAAGTCTTCAAGGCATCTGGGTTTCTTGAGCCCAGGTTTTTGTGTCAAGTATAGGGGAACCCATCCAAAAGGGTTGGGTCGTTTTTGTTGCAGCGAATCTTGAAGAACTTACCCTTGAAGCCATTGTACGATTGCTGGAAGAGGGTCAACAGTACTCTCCCAGCAACCTCGTTAAAACTCACCCACAGCTTTTGACCTAGGCTTTTGGCTTCGAAAAAATGAAGGAACACGTCCACTGACGGCAGATGACCGAAGTGGTGGCATAAGATGGAGAATGCCCTAACAAACGCCCAGCTGTTTAGGTGTAGTTGGGCAGGGGAAACGTTGATCTCAGTAAGGAGAGCTCGTTCGAAACAGGCAAAGGGTAGGCGAAGGAAGAGCTTCTTAAAAATGGTGAAGTAGATAAAGCATAACGATCCCTCTGAATCCGATGACTCATCACAGCAAACAGGTTCATTTACCTTACAAGGCATAACCTTCACGAATTTGTCGTGCTCTCTGCCAAAAATACGAGACTTGTGGCAACTCTCACTCTTCCTATACGGCACTAAACTCTCGCGGGTGGTAAATTCAGAGGTTTCCTCTAGGAGGTTACTGGGAGCCCAGGGGTATAGGGTTTTATAATCAGGGGTTGGGTAGTTTGGGGTTGGTTGATCCATCTTACAAAATCTAAAACAGAGAAGAAAAACAAAGGCAATACTCAAAAGAAGAAATGTGTGCATTTTGGAAAAACAAAGCAAATGAGCAGAAAAATAGAAAATGATGATTGTAGGTATGAGAAATATAAACGGTCCTAGCACAGTTATAAGCAGATTAAGAGCATCGAAATGATAGGGCAAAGGCAGTTACAGGATAAAAAAATTTACCTTGAAGTGATTATGCTTCGAGGAGACGAGGTATTTGGGAGAAGAGAATGGAGCGTTCGAAGCACAGATGTTTGAAAAGACACACAGAGATGGAATGAAACAGTGAAGGGAGCGTAAGAGTCGAAGGGTTAACGTATAAAGGGAAGCGCAAGCGGCAACGCACCCCAACCATTGATCTGGCCACGTGTACGCTGGGGTGAGAGTATGGTGAAACGTTACCTCGAGGCACTGTGAACGTCCTATCACTCATTAGCCACGTAGGTCGCCATAGGCGAGCAATTAGCCTCTTCACTGAAACAAGTTCCAACTCGAGCCTGGGGGGCTTATGTACTGGACCAGACCTCGAATATCGACGTCGGCATCAGACATCGACACTTGTGGAGCAGGTCGGCTCGGTGGTCTGGTCGTGTTAGTGGGCCACGTAAGTGAGCCCTCAGAGATGCATGTGTTGAAACCTGTATATATGAAAGGCCTAGTAAGCGAGAAAGTGAATGCAGGTGGTGTGTAAAGTACATTCGGGTCTAGCACAAGTAAATATCCCCTGAAGACGCCAAGGCCCAAGAGTGCTAGGGTTTTTTGGGGGAAAGTTGTATGCATGATACGTAAAAGACCAGGGCGCCTACAAAACAAATTGGGCCCCGCAACGCTGGTACATGAGTTGGTACCCTAGAGGCCATGTTGTTAAGATTGTGCACTCCAAAGAGGAAGATTTTGTGCGGTTGTTGAGCTAAGATTGTGTAACAACGTAAAAGAATGTCCTCCCAGTAAACCTAATTTCACTATAGATAAGACTCTGGTGAGAGGGGGGTCGTTACAGTGAGGTAACCTAAAAGTAGTCTATAAAAGGGAGTTGAGATCCCTGTTAAAGGTACATCATTTCTAAGACTGAAACTACTATCTTATATACTCATTGTTTCTTAGCCCAGTACTGACTTGATCGTCGGAGTGCAATCAACAGGTAGGGCCCCCTTTGTTTCAACGAAGCCGCTTTCCAACATTAAGCACATAATCCACCAGAAATAGGAGGAGCCACCACTTGCCTTTGAAGTGAACCGGCGACCAGGTCAACCGGCAAGAACAGAAACCAATAAGATCTTTCCTCCCTCCAATCGCCATACCTTTCACCTCTTCTTTCCTTATAAAGGAACTGCCCCTGATCTTCTCTCCTCGTTCGTACTGGTCCTCCCCCTTTATTATTAAGTGGGCAGAAACCAATTGTGGTCCTTTCTCCTTTAGATTTTGTTCCCTCTTCACCTCGTCTCTCTTTCTCCTAACGAATTCCTCCACTTTAATATACGACGTTGCCTAAGATTAATAGCAGCCATGTCCTCCAGTCTCCTCTTCACCAATGACTCACCGAAACCTCTACATCTTAACCCTCTAATAAGTTCCACACACATCCCCTCATTAGGCTGCGGGATCTACACCACCACCTCATTAAAGTGACGCAAATATTGCTTCACCGCCTCCCCTTTGGATTGTTTCACCTCAAACAGATTTGCTGTGTCTGGAGGTTTTTTTTTATTTGTCGCAAAATGAACGACAAACAATCAAACAAAAACCTCCAACGATGTTACCGACCCCTCGGGCAAAGTGCTAAACCAATCTAGCGTCGTTCCTACTAACGATCCTGCAAGCATTTTGCATCGGACAACATCCGATCCTCCATGAATCAACATTTGTGCCCTGAAGTTTTAATGTGGGCATTCGGATCCTACTTTCCCGTGAATGAACTTATTTTTGGAAATACATAGCTCGTTGGAAATGGTTCATTCAGAATTTCCTCCAAAAATGGTTGGTGGCTCTACTTCCTCCAATTCCCACCTTCCCATCCTTCGATCTTCCAACTGCCTCTGCAACTCCTCATTCTACCTTTAAAGTCGCTCATGTCCTCTTAATGCTTCCTCCATCCGTACCCTTGTTTCTTCTTTTCCTCTTCTAAATTCCTCTGCACGCTCTTCATCTTACCTCCTCATGGTTTCCATCATCTCCATCAGCACACGTGTTGCTTCTGGCGGGGTCTCCCCGTTGGAAACCCCAATTGGCTCCTCTTTTGCCATTGTTCTCTTGGTTCCTCTCATTTTTTACTCTATTTTGATTTTGTGGCGCAAGAGTAATTTTACATGCCCCACAGTGAACGCCAAATGTTCTAGACAAACGTAGGAATAACCTAGCCCCAGAACATCAATCAATAGGCTAGGGTAAGTGTATCTTATACTAGTGTGTAAAAGATAGATCCTCCTGTTGACGCTCCTTCTTACATATATTGATGTTCTTGCCGGTGACTTGGCCACCGGTTGACTCTGGTGACTCCGCCTGTCCCCTCTGGAATCTGCACTTCTCTTGGTTGTTGAATGTTTTTACCTGTAGAGACAGAGGGCGCCCTTACGGTCGTTTGCACTCCGATGCTCAAGTCAGTAAGGACTCACAAAAGCAACAATAATTCTCAATGTAGTGTGTAAAAACAACGTACCTTCACCTAGGGTTTTAGCCCCTTTTTATAACCGCACATGTAGAAATTGCACTTGAGATAAGAAAATATTAACTGAAAATAAGCACATTATCTTATATCTCTAATAGAAAACCACCTGCCACATGCACCAATGACCTTTAGGTGCTAAACTGCAAGCCACATTCTGTTATACATACACCTCCCTATCTTTTTAGGGTTAACAACATCTATTAACAGGTATTTTACGTGCAGCAAATAGATAAAATATCTCTTTATCTTTTATCTCCAAATTCACAACAAATAAAATATCTCTTTATCTTTTATCTCCAAAATCACAAGTTATATTTTATCTCCAAAATCACAAAAGATAAAATATCTCTTTATATTTTATCTTATATTTTTATAAAATATCTCTTTATATTTTATCTTTAAACACATGCAACTTGAATTTAAATCATAGCACATCATTAGAAAACTAGGCCCATTAACCAAACAGGCCTAACACCACTACTTTGACTCCAGGTCAAGGTCGAGCTGACCTCTGCTCTACCCGAGAACTGAATAGTAGCTGGTCCAAGAGCGAGGACCGAGCTCCTGTAACCCGATTTTGTCTTTACTGAATCATTATGTGTGATTAAGACTAATGAATAAAGGATGAGCACACGGTTTTCTGTTAAGGATAAGATTCTGATTCTCATATTATGCGTCGGGCCCCGCCCATCACTCTACATGTTCGATTTTGTTTTGGATAGGGACCAAAATTAGTGATGTTTATTATTTTGACTTTTCAATTTGTTTTGGTTACGGATCGTTTGATTGAATTTTTAAGGTTTAGATTCAGCTGATCAATTAATGAACGTCCTTTTAAGACAGAAAACATGATAACTTTAATGTTGTTTTTATGTTTATTTAGTGTTTCTTTTTAGGATTTTTTTAACATGTTATTGGCACATAGTATGAGTTCTTTTTTATGATTATTCTCTATCAGAAAAGTATTACTATTAGTTAAGGGTCAACTTGCTAAAAACGGATTGGGTGAGGTTAGTCCATATAACAAGTGTATATACTATATCTAGTCTCTCCCGCATAGTATCAACCCAGCATCAAGATTAGTTTCTACAAATTAATAAAATTATTGAAATTGATGTTCTATTAATAAAAGTAAATATAAAATATATCAAAAGAATATTAAAAATAGAATATAAAATATTATAGATTTATACTTGTGATATTGATAAAATCTATAACAACATATAGAAAAGATTTTTTTATTTGATATACATATTCATATTTTTACCTTTAATTATATTTTAAAATAAAATTTGGTAAAAATAAATTATTCAATATATCCATCTCAACAACACAACATAATAGGAATACTACGAATCAGTCAGACATATCAACATCACAATATATTATAAATAACTTATATTTTCCTTATAATTATTATTATTCATTTTATTTTATTTTTAATATAAAGACACAAAATATTAAATTATATTCAGTGTTACTAATTATAAATAATAATAAAGTTTTAAAAGAAACAAACACTTATTTCTCACAAATAAAATTATGATATATCCATGAAAGTTTACAAAACTACTAAATTAATTATAATATATTACAAATTAGTATATCTAAATTATTTTAAGTTGAATAATGTTTTTAAACTTTCCATATCCCTTATTTTTTAAATTTAATTTTACAAATAATGTAAAATTTATTTACTCTAAGAACTTAATTAATGATTTTATCTTTTAAAACCTTTAATGATTTAGGTTCCTAAATATTTTCCAGTTATGATTGAATTTATTTGAAAAAAAAAATATTTGTTTATTTTCTAAAACTTTAATTTTATAACTAAGTTAAGAATGGATTAAATCTTTAGAAACTATTTAGTTATTTGAATCTTTATCAAACGTGATTTAGTTCTAAGTTTCCTAATTCTAATTCTAATGAGACAATGAATGTTAGAATTAAGCTGCTTACAAAAATAGTCCTAATTGAACTATGTTCACAAATTTTTACAGGGACCTGGGTTGTGGGCTCCCAAAGAAATTCGGGATCAACAATCTGAGGCATGTAACAATGGCAATACATAATTGGCAAGTGAAGCTTACCCCTCTTGTGGAGAAGATGAAGATGAATTAAATGCAGTTTCATTTATTATTTGCAGGAGGCAAGAAGAGAAGCAATAGTGATTTCTTGAACAAACAAGAAAAATGATCTCAGCACTAAAGCTACTCTGACATGGCAACTACTTATCATCCACTTTTTTCTTGATGTCCTTCTTTTTCTTGTTAAATGGGAAGGGTCTGAAGCCTTCTTGAAGCAACTTCTCCACCTCCTCAAACTGAAGGCCTTTGGTTTCAGGCACTAATGCATAGATTGCTATAATTGCAATCACGGAGAACCCAGCAAAAAGTAGGAATGTGCCGGCTGCACCTAAAGACTCAGTCATGCTTAAGAATGACTCACTCACAATGAGATTAGCACACCAGTTAGAAACTGCAGCTATACCTCCACCTAGACCTCTGTATCTCAAAGGGTATATCTCTGAGTTCAGAACCCAAGGCACTGTTCCCATTCCTGGAGAGTATGCTAGGATATACAATCCCAGCACTGCTACAGCTAGGATTCCAATTTTGCTTGGACAACCCTGAGAAAACCATACTCTTTTATCTGCACGGCACTCTCCTCTTACACTCTTTTCTGCAGACAGGCATGCACCTGGATGGTACTGTACAACAAATACAGACAAACACAGCTTTGGTTAAACAAGGTTGCACAATTTTCAGCTTAGTTTATTATACATATTCTTAGAATACGAGCGTGAGAACAAATTATTAGATATTCTGAGTCTACTACCTCATGACAAAATTATAAAATCCAATAACGTACTATGTAAAGATTAGTTGGATCATAATTGTCCTGAATTATGTAATCATTTCCCATGTACAAGACATGTAAGTTGAGTGTCTTAACAGTATTAGCATGTTATAAGAGGAAGTTGGAAGAACCTACTTGGTTGTCGGTGTTGGCACAGAAGGCACACTTTGCACGCAAACATTGCATGCAGTTCCAGGAAGGGGAATTAGGGGCATTTGTATAAGCATGGCATGTAGAGTTGGCACCAAAACTGAGGGTGTCCCGGTGATTAATTGCAGGAGCATGTTTAGCTGCCTGGAAAAAGATAGCACTTGAAACGATGAGGCAAACAATGATTCCAACCAGGGAAATGAGCATAAGTCTTCTCCTTCCATATCTATCAATGAATGCCATACTCAAGATAGTGCCAACAGTATTGAGGCCAGATGTAATGAGAGAAAGTGCAAGAGCTGTGGACTTAGAGGCAATTCCAGCGAACTGAACAATGGTTGGGCTGTAATACATGAGTGTGTTAATGCCCACAAACTGCTGAGCAACTTGAACAGTGATGCCAGCATAAAGACCTCTTCGAACAACATCATTGCTAAAAGCATCCTTCAATTTTTTCCCCAAATTCTCCTCCTTCTCAGCTTTAAAGGACTCTCGCATTGCCCTCATCTCCTCTTCAATTTCGTCATGTCGATAGATTCTCAACAGAATGTTCCTTGCCTCCTCTTCCTTCCCCTGAAATACCAAATGGACTCCCAAGGTAAAATAAAAGCCACAACCATAACCTTTCCAAAGGATCAAACTATGATCACTTGTTTACAAAATGTTTTATCAAAACTTTACATCTTACTTGGTCATTCATAAATGGAACCATGCATGACACTTTTTAAATCAAACCTATATAGCCTATTAACGGAGTTTATGCTATTGGACAATAAACACATGTAAGCAATTTCACAAACAGAATGCACAAAAATTTCAATCTGGATTGGCAGGAAGATTTTGCAATACCTGACTGTAGAGCCATCTGGGTGACTCAGGGAGGGACAGCATTAACACTAACTGAAGTGCAGCAGGAATTCCTGCCACCCCAAGCATCCATCGCCAGGTTCCTGGTGCCTGAAATACATGAAATTGACCACTTAGAAAAAAACTACCCTCTGATCTAACAACTTTATCCAAAAGCTTTGGATTTGAGTTCAGTTCCTATATGTTTCTTGCATACCTTGGTGAATGCCAAGTTGATAAGGTAAGACAGAAATTGTCCTCCTGTGAGAAGCAAACCATTGACACAGACTAGAGCTCCTCTGATGCTATGAGGAGATGCTTCTGAGATGTACAGAGGCGCAGTCATGGATGCCATACCAATTCCAAAACCAACTAAAATTCTCCCGACAATGAGGAGCCACGGAGATGGAGCAAGAGCCATAACTATTGAACCAATAAAGAACAAAACATCGGATAATAAAATCGACTTTTTTCGCCCAAACTTGTCATTCATCCATCCTCCAAACGCAGCCCCAACGATGGCTCCTGCAACAGCCATACTTACAATGGTTTCCTGCAAAAGCAGTAAAATAAAATATTATGTCAATCATCTACAAAATGGAGAGTGAAAATACATTCCTTCTTCACTTCACTTGATGCATGCATATAGATTGAAGTTTGCAAACTAATGTTTCAATGTTAAATTTTACTTCTTAATTGTAAGATGGTCCCTCCTAACCAAATGAACAAAAAATATGTAAGAGTAGACCATGAAGAATTACAAAGAGCATGATAAAAAAATTATTATTTTTCATAAAAGTAGTTTTTTGTTTCCTTTATCTTATGTTTACTGAACTTCTAAAATATATGATCTATTTCCTTTACTCTTTTTTTGCAATTTTAGGTTTAAATATCATTTTCATTTTAGAATATAATTGAGTTTCGATTCAAAATTTATCAAATACAATTAGTGTTATATGAGTTTTGGCCAAAACTACCTGAAGGAGAATCAAGAAATAAGGAAAACATCACATCTAGAAAACAAGGAAAACATATATATGACAGAAAAAAACACCTTTTATTTCAACACCAAGAGAAGATTCCAGGTTTTATTTGAATTTAAAAATTTAAAAATTCCTCCTCATTTTCAATTAAACATTCCACCAAGGATATTCTAGAATTTAGATTTACAATTGATTTAGAGTTCACAATCTTTATCAAATTATAATAAAATATATATTCTACTGAAAGTGTCCTTTACTATGTAAGTTGTCAAAAGTTATCAAAGTAATATAAACTGATTTCATTATACACTTGTAAAGATAATATAAATTTTAATGTGGAGTTATCACAGTAATATATAATCTTTAAAAATGTTTAAATTTTTGAGATGTGAGGAGAATTAACCTGTAGCCATGTTTTCTTGTCAACTTCTTCAAAGTCCTCTCTGATGTACAATAGAGCTCCAGAGATGACACCTAGATGTGAGGATTTGGTAAAAGAGAATTGAAGAAACGTTTTGATATGGTATGATGTTATAAAAGGAAGGAAAATTGAAAAGGGTTGTTGGTGATGAAGGAATTACCTGTGTCATAGCCAAATAGAAGACCTCCAATGCCTGCTGATAAAGCAAGGCGCATAATGTATGGTGAACCTCTTGCTCTGTTCCAACATTCTCTGAATTCCACATTGCTTCCACCTTCCACTCCCCCTTCCATACTAACACCTTAATATTCATTCAAAATAATATTCATAAATATTTTTAAAATTCATTTACTAATTCACATAATTGATTTTAAAAGAAAATAATTTTGATTGTAAAGGTTTAGGGTTTAGAAACATTTAAGAAATTAAGGAGACATATACCTGGGATGGTGACGATGATGAAGAGAGTCGTAGGTAAATCCACTTCACCTGTTCTTCCCCCTCTGTTTACTCTGTCTTTCCTCCCCTGTAGATAGGATATGAAGAAAGATTATATGATTAACCATATAATGTGAAAAAAAAAATACTTTGACCTGTTTTAGAATGCAAATTAGGGATCTTTTCTATTAATTAATTAATTGTTTGGCTTTTTTTTCCTTTTTAATTCTTTTCATTTGTGGTACATGTCTACAAACTGTTATTTTATAAAACCAGTGGATAAAACTGAGAACAACAGAGGTGTCACAGACACATTTTATCAAGCTGGAACTTTTCCGATAAAACTTTTTAATTGATCGAGAAAAGATAATGCATGCATCTTTAAGCATATAAAAATTAAAATTACTACATCTAATCATTTATAATTAAAATTATTTTTCAATTTATATATAAGGAATGAGTTTCAAATTAATTATTAGTAAAGATTTTCTACTTTATAAAATGAAAAGGAAGACATATTCAGAAGTTCTTATGGCATGTTTTTTACGAAATTATACTATTTTATTCAAAATAAGATTTGCCTTCAATTTAAGTTCTTCATTCTTTATATAGTCGTGATCAATTTCTGATGATTTTTTCATTGAAATCAAAATTGTTATAATTAAAGAACAAAAGTTCATGAGAAAAGATAACTCAAAAGTCAGAAAATCAAATTATTCTTCTCTATTTTGAAATTTATCAAGAATATAATATCGAATAATTTTTTATAATATAAAGTAAGACTTTTTGTGTTCCCTCGTATGTATACTGTATTTATATATTTTCCTCCTAAATGATTTTTTGTTATACTATCCCTTTTCACAATCCATAAAATGTAATTTAATATGTCCTTGATCACATGATTATCAATTTATTAATTATTTACCCATCAAATCATTCAAAATATTTAATTTTCAAAATTATTTTAAAAAATAAATATATTGTAGAGAAGTACTAGTTAAACAAGAAGTCTTATCGAATGTGTGATGATAAAATAATTTTACATCACAAAATTTTAAATTGCCGACAGAGTTTTAATGGGTCTGCTCAAACTTTGAAACTTGATGGTTTAAGTTTTTTTTTCTTTATTATTAATTAATTACAATTTGGTAATGTAATACAATAGTTTCTTTTTATGATTACGATTTTAATATCTATAAAGATTTCTTGTTAATTTAAAATGTGTTTTAAGATAAAAACATTAATTATGCACAACTTTAAATCAATATTCTTCAATTACTACACTTTAAAAGAATATTTAATTAGTAGACAATATAAATAGTATTACAGTACCAAGACTATCTCTTTAATGTTTCTGAACTCATATCAGGATTATCAAACTGATGAATAAAGATTACTTATAATTTTTAAACTAAAAAAAGGCAAACAAATAACTACGGACTTTCTTTATATTAACGTTCACAATATAAAATAAATATAAAATATAAATATATATGCACCTAGGTTTAAATATAAATAGTAAATTTATTAACTGTTTTTTTTATCTATAAAACTAATAAAGAAATATACTGTAAGTATAAATGAAAAATAAGGATTTGGTGTATTGTTGTTTTAATATAGATGAGATAAAAAAGTTTCAATTGTTTTAAATATAAGATTGTAGAGAAGATATAATTAATTAGTATCTGAATAATTTAGTATTAAAGTGAAAAGTGTATATAAATTTTAAAAAATTATTTTAATATAATTATGTCTTTCTAAAATTTTATTTTGTCTTTTATGTTTTTTCTATAAATTTATCATCTCCTTCATCATATTAACAATTGGTTGATATCACTAGACTCTTGGTACTCAGTAGAGTAATATTGTTCGATCAAAATATTAGTGAGAGTAAGTTCATTTTTGCTCTTTTTTCTTCTGAGTTAGTTTTGAATTTTATTGTTTGCCTGGACAGATGTGTTTGCATGTGGTACTTACAGCTTCAGGATTAACCTATCTTAGTTAAGAGCCCTAGTAATATGTTTGGATAATTGATTTGGACTCTGTTATGCAGATTAAGTTATCTATAATTTTCTTTAAGAGTTTGAGTTCTTTCTGAGCATGCCTACTTCTAATCAAGTAAGGGAAACTAGTTTTACTTTTTAATAGAACCGTAGGTTAGAAGATCTAGATGTAAAGGTGACGTGATTACAAGTTTCAAATTTTCTTATAGGGTTTTATTATTGAGTGAAATAGAACAGTTTGGTTGAGATTGATTTTGAAAGTATATATATATATATATATATATATATATATATATATATATATATATATATATT
>Ga0123342_1006597_pt1 | contig 15970 bp, 10 predicted proteins | sample Turbeawhitnodule_FD_89960 | JGI IMG/M metagenome (GOLD analysis project Ga0123342, IMG submission 89960) | Root nodule microbial communities of legume samples collected from Mexico - Turtle bean Mexico white nodule | ecosystem: Host-associated > Plants > Roots > Nodule | place: Mexico: Nepantla... | reverse complement strand
TTAAAGGATAAAAAACTAGAACTCTTACCACTCATAGTAAAGGAACAATAGCTAGATGGCTTACTAAGGGAGTCCATGAGAGCTCAAAACCAACTGAGTTTTTCAGATTGGCAAAATTTGATCCTATTCACAAAAAATAAAATCCGCCAGAAAAATTTTCAGGTGGCGGTTTCCGGCGGCCGGTGGCAGTTTCCGGCGAGCAGTGGCAGTTCCGGCGAGCGGTGCAGTTTACGGCGAGCGACGGCGGTGGTGGTCGGTGGTGGTGGTCGGCGACGGTCAATGGCGGTGGCAGTAACAATCAATGGTGCAAGGTGGTGGCAGTAACAATCAATAGAAAGTTGTAGCATTGAAGGCTGTCCAAAAAAAAAATAATAATAATTGCAGCAATGAAGGCTGCCAAGGAAAATGATTATAACAAGGAAGGCTGCCAAGGACAATGATTTCAGCAATGAAGGAAATATATTTCTGAGATGTTTTACAAATGTGATTACAGTCTCTATTTATAGACTCTTTTACAACCCAATTAAGGAAAGAAATAATAGGTAATGAAAGCCAAAAATAATGGGTGTTTAAAACTGTACAAATCAAATAAAATCAAATCACTAACAAATCTGTCCTAATAAATATAGAATGGAATCTGCACTTAATTATAACAATTCTCTTGATTATGCAACACTATGAAATGTCTTTATCTCTAGTCGATTTGGGATCCCCAACACACCCTCCTTTCGTCGATGATGCCAACTTGTGCGTGAGATTATATATTTATGGGTGGTCAATTAGCGGTCTGATAGCGGGTGACCTGATAAGCCCAATAAACTCTCGCTATGATAGACTTTAAATGACTCGGATATCATATTAAGAAGTGAACTTTAAGCTTAATTCAACCTTATAAAGCCGACTCGAGTGGCTTAAACCCACCAAACTCTCGTTAGGATAGACTATAAATTGTTTTGATACCATATTAAAAAGTGAACTTCAAGCCTAACTCAATCTTATAAAACTGGTTTATAAGGTGAAGTTTTTATCCACTTATATATTATGAAATGCCCTTATCTCTAGTCGATGTGGGATCTCCAACATGAGGCTATATATTTATGGGTGGTATGATAGCGGTCCGATAGCGGGTCACCGGATGGACCAATAAACTCTCGTTAGGTTAAACTCTAAAGGACTCTGATACCATATTATGTTCTTATCTCTAGTCGATGTGAGATCTTTAACAAAAATAAATAGGAGGGGAATGGAAACCAGGGATAGAGAAGTGTGAGGAGTGGTTGTGGTATGTAAATAGAAATAAGATAACAATTAGAATTTTTTTGCCTGTTGGATAGCTCCCTAATTAATAAGGTAGGGAACTTGTATTTTAGACAGAATGAGAGTGACAGTTCTTTGATCTATCCTTCCCTCTCTATCCTCTATTCTGTTTTCTTCTCTCCCCTCTTTCTTTCTGTGTTTCTCTTTTTTTCTCTTTCCCTACCAAACTCTGTATAAGTTGGCCTCTCATAGCCAGAGTAGGAGACTATTGTAATTCTTAATCATTTTTGTCACCTTGGTCAGGTCTTAGCTGTGATTGCCGAGAATAAAATTCATTCTTTTATTTTCTTTTCCTACCATTCTAAGAGTTTCTTGTTTTAGTTTCAAAACTGCCACTATTATGAAGAAAATTATGGAGGAATCTATTTACAATTCAAAGAATCAAATGATAGCTTATTCTAGTTTTCTGTATTATTTTCATGTTGTGAATAACTTTTGCAACATTTTTGGATACATTCTCCTTTCTTTTTCTGTTTGGTTGTTTTGGCCTGATTACTGTTTATGTTGGAACTTTTAGGTTATAGCTTTTTTGTACACGGCAATGAGATGTGTTGATCTGGGGTTAAGAACTGCACTTATAGTAACACCTGTGAACGTGCTACATAATTGGCGGCAAGAGTTCATTAAGTGGAGACCTTCTGAGTTAAAGCCACTCAGAGTCTTCATGCTTGAAGATGTACCAAGGTTTGCTTATTATTTTGTTGACATCATTACGCTATTCACTAGAACTAAAACATGTAGCAGTGTACTATCACATTGAAGTTAAAATATTTGACTAATAACTATTGTAATTCTTGATCAAAGAATCTTTCAATTTAGCATATATTTCTTGGAAATTTGAAGGACCCGTTGAGTGTATGTTAAATTTGTTTGTCTGGTACTATGAGTGGTATCAAAAAAGATATTCATTCTGTTACTATTTCATGAAGTTATTTATCACAATTAGACGCATGTCTAACATTGAAACAATCCCAATTCTTTTTTGTAGCTCTCTCAATTCTGTTCAGTTGTTGGAAATAATTCTTGATCAAATAATCTTTCAATTTAGTGTTTATTTCTTGAAAAATTTAAGGACCTGTTGAGGGTATGTTAAATTCGTATGTCTTATAGTATGAGTGCTGTATGAATATTCATTTAATCCTTTTCCATAGAAGTTTGGATTTGCAAGACGAGGGAGATTGTATGGATATCTTATGATATCTGCATTTTGCTCTGTTGTTTTATTTTCTTTATATTATTCTCCTTTTTTTGTTGTGTTCTGTCTCTTGAATCTTAATGATTTAATAAAAATATATTAATCTTTTTACCATATCACGGGATTATTTATCACAATTAGATATTGATAAGTATCCTCCGATTGTTAAAATTCTATAAAAGAAAAATAAAAGACTGGTGAGCAACATGCATGTTGATGGTACACAGGTGGAAGGGATGGATAATATGCTGGTAAGTAACTGCCTACATACGTTTAAGCGTAGGTATGGATTGTCTGTTAGTGAACAGTTAGGGAATATACTGTAATGGAATATGGTGGAAAATTGGTAGCTAAGAAATGGGGGTTAAGGTCTAGGAGGATACAGGTCCCTTGATTTTTCTTTCTAATGATTTCTATTTTTCTGTTGTTTTCCTGTTCTATGGTTTTTTGATTTGGAATCGGATCAGTTATTGAACTGGTGAAGGTGGAGGATTCAAAATAGTTTAGCCATTAAACTAGTAATTAAAAATCTCTAAAGTTTTAATAAGTAATATTAAACAGGAATAACATCATATTTATTACTTTGACAAAAAAAAATTCACTTATAAATGTTATTTGTCTTGAGTCATAATTCAAATGTTATAACATAATGTTTAAGAAAACACAATAATATTCATTAACATATCCAATTAAAAATCTTAATTAATATAATTGATATGGGCATCAATCATCATATAATTGGGGTACAATATCGAGTATTAAAAAAATTAAAAATGTTTCTCCCCCAATGAACTGGCTTTGCTAATGTGCCTATTAGACACTGAAAAATCTGTAATAACAACAGTTTAATTGCAAGTCCACGTGGCTATACCCCTGTTCAATTTTTTCGTGCTTTCAACACAAAATTCATCTAATTATTAGTATATTTTTATTTTCCCAGGGATAGAAGGGCGGAATTGCTTAAAAAATGGAGAGCTAAAGGTGGTATCTTTTTGATTGGTTATACCGCTTTCCGAAATTTGTCTTTTGGGAAGCATGTGAAAGATCGGAACATGGCCAGGGAAATTTGCCATGCTTTACAGGTAAGTCTATTTTTTTTTTTAATTTCATGTTAGACATCACAATGAAATCTAGGATCTCTGTTAGACTGACACTCCAGATTCCAACTATCATATGCCATCATATGAACGATAACATAAAAGAGATAAAAAAAGGAAGATACAAACAAACCTGGGGGATTAGGCCAAAACCCATGCAGAAAAAAAAAAAAAACTCCCAAAAATTAAACAAAGCGAAACATGGGGAGTTTAAACTTGTTATGAAAATAGTCTAAAGAAATGCTGGGAGGTAAACTACTATATCAAACAAACTCCAACCTATTAAGTAACCCTAATGAGGTCAGTTTATCGACACAGTGATTGCCTTCTCTAAAGATATGGGAAATTTTATAATCAATCCCTCTACAAAAAGAAAAACCTTTGTTCCATCTATTGCGTAAAGTCCAAGGCACAAGAGAGTTGGAAGAGAAAGGTGAACACACTATGGAAGAATCACACTCTAACCATAGTTGTCTATAGCCAGCTTTTTGTGCCTCCTCTAAAACAATAATAGCACCCACAAACTCTGCAACCATAAAGGACTGTACAACAAGGAAGGAGGAGAAACCCCCAACATACCATGCTACCTCTAAAGATCCCAGCACATAAAGCAAGCCCAGGAAACCCTCTAGCAGCTCCTTCCGTATTAATCTTAATCCAACCAGCCAAAGGAAAGCTCCAAACAACTTGAAAAGGCTGAAGAACATTACTAGGCCTCGTGTTAATATAAAAAATATTTCAACACAAAAAAGTCAAATATATTTTTGTTCACAGATTTATTAGAAGCATTACCTGACAGTATGATAAAGCCTTATTTGTTAATCAGTTTATTTATACTTCATACTATTTACATAATTAGGCATTATATTCAACTTTATTTTACTTGGGAAAGAGTATTTGAAAGATATGATGTTAATACTCGTATTGAGTTCCTTAAGAATAATAGCTAACAAAGGACTAATGACATTGTTAATGTTTAGATATTAACTACATTAATATAACTGACTAACATTCCAACATGTTATTAATTATAGTTAGTTAATCTAGGATCCATTTTTTTTAATTATTTTTGAATAAAAGTGTTTTTTTAAGTTAAAAAATATATACAAATTTTATGATAATTAAATTAATTTCTTGAAGAAAAAGCAAAATCACTTTTTCAAAAGCTAGAATAATAATAGCTCATGGAAAAATAACTTTTTCAAAGAGTATACACTCAATACTTGTTGAAAACATTCACTATATTTTATTAACCTCAATGTAATTTAGATTTTTTTGATCTATCCATCTTAAGTTTATCTCTTTTGTAGGTTGTTTGGTTGTGAAAATAAAATTTAGGGATGTAGGTTGAGAAATTGTTAAATCCCCAAGGGTAATGTGTAACATAAAAAATCTGTCATTTAAAGTGATACCTAAACACCGAGGAGGGTTATTGGAAAAGCCTAAAAAACAAAGGGTAATGTGAAATTTAGCTAAAAATTAAAGTGAGGTCTTAAACTATTTAGCATGGCTGGAGAGAGAGCACACCTATATAAATTAGTCCAAACATTGGATGGCTGCTAGAGAGACAAATGAGCACTGTGTTGGAAGGATAAAGCATCTGCAAGAGACAACCAGAAACACCACACGTCGACAATCACTTCTGAAATTTCGAACAGCTTGGACTGAAGACAGTGCAGAAGTAGCTGTTGGCATGTGAGTAGGTTTTTGGAAACAAAATTGATGGCCTACGATTCTGATATCAATGCCTTTTCTATTTTCTCTTTGGAAAAGTGAAATATGATGGTAGCAGCAGATGAATTATCTAGCAGTGAAGGTTGTGGAGAAGAAATGGCCTAAAATGGTGGAAAGATACCTTCTGGTTTAATTTGTGGGGTATGGATTGCAGACTGGGTAAAGTCAAGTTGATATGGCAGCCACAGCAGACAGGACAAGAACACTGAAAATTAAGACTGGGTGAAGACAGCACATTGAATATTGCAGTACCATAGTTGTATAAGGAAGCAGTAGAATATTAAATGGATTAGTACTCCTAAATCTTGAATAATCCTAATATTCAAATTTGTGTCATTTGCAATTACATTCCTTTTACATTGTTGATATGTTACTGCAGGATGGTCCTGACATTCTTGTATGTGATGAAGCCCATATGATAAAAAATACTAAGGCTGATGTAACACAAGCGTTAAAACAAGTAAAAAGCCAGAGAAGAATTGCGCTTACTGGGTCACCCCTTCAAAACAATCTCATGGAGTATTACTGTGTAAGTTTGTCTAGAAATTGCAAATCATATGACCATTATGTTATTGCGTGCAGTCTTTGACTCTTTTGCATTTATATGAAATAGATGGTTGATTTTGTAAGAGAAGGTTTTCTTGGAAGCAGCCATGAATTTCGGAACCGGCAAGGCTTTTTTTCTCTTTGTTCTGGTTTTTGCTGTAATTTATTAAATGAATTTCTAACCAAATATTTTAATTTATGTGCAGCTTCCAAAATCCTATAGAGAATGGACAACACACCAATTCAACTCTGACAGATGTGAAAATTATGAACCAGAGGTCTCATATCCTCTATGAAGAGTTAAAAGGCTTTGTTCAAAGAATGGACATGAATGTGGTGAAGAAGGATCTACCACCCAAAACTGTCTTTGTGATAACTGTCAAACTTTCTCCCCTGCAGAGAAAATTGTATAAGAGATTCCTTGATGTGCATGGGTTCACTACCCAGGAGCATCCTGAAATGTTAAGGAAGAGATGCTTTTTTGCTGGGTACCAGGCATTAGCTCGGGTAAGTGTGCCTTCATGGAGTTTAGTAGTTAATTGAATTTTCTGAGAAATATTGGTATATGTTATACCAATGATAAATTGATAGGGTATCTGATACTATCCGTATCTGATAAGGCTATATGTCAATTCTTGAGAATATAGGATACAATACATAAATTCGGCTTGAGGTAGTTTGCACATTTCTCCTAGTTTTCAACTACTCCTGTAATATTTATTTCAAGACAGCTGATTTTGATGTAAATAAATTCATAGCTGCTATTTTCCAAAATTGTGCTCTTCTCCCTGCAGTTATTTATTTGAAAATGAGGTAAGAAAGCTAAAAACTTTTAAATATTCTTTTAAATATAAAATTATGCTAATTTCTATTTGGTACCATGCAAAGCTGTGTAAATAGCTTTTAACTTATATTTCTTTCCTAAATACAGCCTGCATCTGTCAGCTTGCTTATATACTTGAAGTGATATACATGATCTGAATGTAATGTAATTGTATAATAATGGCATCACAATTTTCATGTTTTTTACTTGAAGAATTGTTATTGTGTACACAGACTCTAAGTGGTGGAGATTTGTAATCGATTTGAAATTAAGATGTTCTTTTAACTTTCATAAGATTTTAGGAATGTTAAAATTAGACATCAAATGTGGGTATTCCTTTATTATTAATTATAGACTCACCACCAAGCTTCTTTTGGACTGAAGTTTCTGCAGACAATAGTTGACTAAATCTTATTCTAAATTTTGAAACAATTTAATGAAATGATTTTGTTGATTTGGATACTAGTATTTTAGGCAAGCTTCTTTTGCAGAGGTCTCATGCGAAACAATTTCTTGGGGGGCTTTGATACTTTATTTGATAAGTCACTCATTTTACTACTGAATATTGCTCCCCAATGATAATTTTTTGCTTAGTTTATTATTGGGTTGTACCATTTTAAAATGCATGGTGAAAATTGTATTAATATCAGATATTAATGAATGGATGATGTTTCATATTTCTCAAAATTGCCAATTTGTTTTAATGACTTTCCCAACTGGCTTTGGACTGAAATGAAATATTATTGTTTCTTGGACATTTTTAAATTACAGTTTTTTCTTGTTTTATCATTTGATGGTGAAATTGGCTTTTTTGCCTGTAGTAGATATGGAACCACCCTGGGATCTTGCAGTTGACAAAAGAAGCCAAGGAATATGCAAAAGAAGAAGATGCTGTTGAGAATTTTCTCGTGGATGATAGTTCTAGTGACGAAAATTCTGATTATAATGTTCTTGCAGGAGGTAAGCCTTCATATATAGGATTATAAGCACCTGTTAGTTTTTGCTTCTAATATTTGTTTTTGTTATTGATTAATAGAGTTTTTATTTGATTGAACACTAGAATTTCATTTTTTTTATTTGCTTAATCTTATTGTTAGTTTGTCATTGTATGCTTTGGATCTCTAGAAATCTGTTCTGCATATTGTATGATAACATCTTATATTTTAAATAAGGTTAATTTAACATTTTATGTTGCATATTTGTTTTGTCGTACTTTATGAAAGCTTGAGATAATACACTTAGTGGGTCTTATATTGAGGAACAACTGGTTCTGTAATGTGTGAACATAGTTTATTTCTTGCAAGTGCCATAAGTTTTGTGATGGGAATTAGTCAAATTTTTTTTATATAAATGAGCAAATTTTACTACTTTTAAATTTTTTTGTCAAGGTACAAATGTGAAAAGAACTATTAAGAATAGGCTTACCTTAATAGGATCTTTCAAATAAAAAAATGAACTAATTTAAACTGTTGCTTTTGTGTGCTTAGTGTGTGAGGAGCTAGGGATATATGGTAATCATTTGGAATTATTTCTACATGTCTGATAATCGTGTGTATATATATATATATATATATCATCTTCATATTTTAAGTCTACATCAACTACTTTGCTTCTTTTCAAACATTATAAAATTGCTGTCTTTGCCATTTTATAGTTCCAATAAGGGACATTCAAAATCTAGAAACATAGTTCCTGTGACATTAAGTGGACAATAAAATTTGCTGTCCACTCTTAGAGCACTTCCAATCATGTGCTAAAGTGGTACAACACATGGAAAATAAAACATTTTTTCCTATATATAACCAATTGACTATTTCTAGTTTTATTTATTATGTCATTTGTTCTTCATATCACAAATTAAAGTTCTTATTGTACTTTTTAACAATCCATTACTTTACAGAGAAGATAGGGTTTGCAAATGACTTACTGCAAAGGAAAGATGGTAATGGCTATTTTCTGAAGGTATGAAACTTAACAAAAGTAAATTAATGAATGAGATTCAGTGTTAGTTGTTTTGTTTGTCCTGTTCTGATGATATTATTTTTGCATGAGTTTATGCTAGATTCTGTGGTATGAATTATCCTTTTAGCACATGCTTTCAGTGGTGATGCTTCTTAGTTTTCACGTTCCAGGGTTGGTGGAATGACCTTCTTCATGGAAAAATATATAAAGAGATCGATCACAGTGGCAAAATGGTTTTGCTGATGGAGATACTAACTATGAGTTCTGATGTGGGTGATAAGGTATTAGTTTTTAGTCAGAGCATACCAACCCTAGACCTCATTGAACTTTATCTCTCAAGGATACCTCGACGTGGAAAACGAGGAAAGTTCTGGAAGAAGGGGAAAGATTGGTATAGGTGAGTCCTGATTTTTTAAACCTGTTCAACTTGATGCTACTCCTTAACATACTGATTTGCTTTCTATTATTTTTTTAAGCTCATTTTGTGGTTCTAAATGTATGTTTCTTTTCTTGAAAGACTCTCATATAAAGACATTTTCTGGGTGGGGATGATCTATCTTTTCAGTGTTAGTTGCTGCTTAATTTTTCTTAAATTATTTCAGATTGATGTTTGATTTGACAACAAGCTTTGATATATATCTTTTTACCGGCTTGCTCAATCTTCTTTATACTTGCAAATTTTTTGATTTTTTTTTTCGTGTGTGATGAAGAAATTATGATGAAACCACAAATATGATTTTCATTAAATATATGTAGTAAGTTGGTTAGTTCAGTAATATTTGGATTGGAATGACATACAATTTTTATTACCAGACTGTTTTTAAAGAAACAAAATAAAATAGTATCAGGACTTACCAACCATCTTACGGTTTAAATACTTAGTTCTTATTCACCTCAATTCCCTATCATTAAAAAATTTTAGACCCTATAATGACTAATTTCTGAAGATTAGGATTTGGTCTCCATAGTTTTCACTCAATTTAGATTTTGATCCCTGTACATTTATTTTGTTTAGGTTTCTTTCCCTGTAGTATACCAGACATCAGCTAGTGTATTGGCATATTGTTGATAACAGAGACTAAATCAAATTGTTTACAACTTAATCCAAAATCAAGGTAAAGCTAAGTGTAGACTAGAAATGTATTTAAACCTTATTTTTATCCCACAGGAGACAAGAGCTAGTCATTGGATTTAATATATCATTTTTTCTTGGAGTTCTTAAGCATATTTTTTTATTTTGTTTCTTCTGATTATTTATTACTTTCCCTTTTATGAATTTTGTCTGTTATTCAGGACCTTCAAATCTGTATGCTTTTTATTGTTTCATATGTTTCTTCTCTCTTGTACTGGTTTCATCTCAGAATGATCATGTGATGTGCTATCCAGAAACTTTCCATTATGTTAACACTTCAAAATTTTGTGTGTTCCTCTTTAAGGAGTTTTTGTTATTTCTTTCATTATTTTCTGATATGATTTAACCTATAGGTTGGACGGGAGGACAGTGAGTTCTGAGAGGCAGAAGCTTGTTGAGAGATTTAATGAGCCTTTGAATAAGAGGGTAAAGTGCACTCTGATTTCAACCAGAGCTGGCTCTTTGGGTATAAATCTTCATGCAGCTAACCGAGTTGTTATAGTTGATGGTTCTTGGAATCCAACATATGATCTCCAGGCCATTTATCGATCATGGAGGTAAGCTCCTTTTACTTTTTCTCAGTCAAAGTAAGCTTTCTTCTGATGGAAACATTACTTATAAAATAATGTACTTTGGTACCATTTATTGAGAAATTAGAGTAGGAATAAATTTTATGGGGAGGATGGAATAAGTTTACAATTAATGGGGCCTTAGGGAAAATTCTTTTTGTGAGCAGCATCTTTGAGATAATAAAAGGTGCGGCTTCAACTTGGTTTAAAGCTCATTGTCTTTTTAGAGCCATTTCTTTACAGATACATCAAAGGACTGCTTATATTGGCTTAGTTATTTTTTTGTTTGTATTTTTTTTTTAAATTAGATTCTGTTATCCCAATTTTTTTTTGCATTCATCTCCATTTATCTGAATAGAATTGAAAGTCCATAAAAAATAAAAGAGATATCCTATAGACTTCTCACTTATCTTACAAATAATGCTAATTGTTACAAAAAGACTCCTGAAAGCTTAAGCTGAAAATGAAATCACATTGATTTTATTTTATCTTTGACGTAAGCCCCATGCAAGAACCCAATGGGCTTGAAGAAGTGTGCGCAATACATATGTGCTCTCCTACCTTTTGCTTAAACTTAGTTTTCTTGAGAAGAACGGATAACAGAAGGGTAACCATTTGATCTTAAAGAGGCTCCAAAATTAGGTCAAGAATCCATTCTCTCAAAATCCTAAGCTGTAAGGTGAAAGTCGAGAGTTACACTCTTAATGATGGTCATCGATATTTCTTATTGCTTCCAAAACATTTGCATATAGTGGAGGAAAGTAGGTGCTTTGTTGACACAGTATTGTACGCAATGGATACCACAAAATTTACAAATCAAAATCTTTATTTGATTTTGAATAGCTATGCTAGTTTTACTCATGGATAGATAGATCCTTAAATTGAAAGTGGTAAATGATTTAGTGGTCATTTACAAACTATTTAATTTATGTTTATGTTTGGAGAAGCTTCTCCATAAGTATTTTTTAGGAGAGAAATTAGAAGGAAGAATAAATTTAGGTTTTACGTAAACTAAAATTATTTTTTATACAGATGCTAAATTAGGGAAGTGATTTCGTATTAGCTTCTCCAAAATCATATTTTAACCAGTCTCTCAGCTAGTTTTAGCTTATGAAAAAACTGATTTAATTTATTCTACGTATTTTTCTTGCCTAGAAGTGCTTGTGAAAGACTTTTCTTCAAACAGACCCTATGTTAATTGTTAACAATGTGGTTGAGATCAAAATAATTTTCATGATTGCAGGTACGGACAGACAAAGCCTGTATTTGCTTATCGATTGCTAGCTCATGGAACTATGGAAGAGAAGATATACAAGCGCCAGGTAGTACAACATGATGTGCTTCTATTGTTCATTTGTCAATCTTTTCTAACTCTAGAAATGATTTCAATAGGTAACAAAGGAGGGGCTTGCTGCTAGGGTGGTTGATAGGCAGCAGGTGCATAGGACCATATCTAAAGAAGAAATGCTGCATCTCTTTGAGTTTGGTGATGACGACAACCCTGAGACTTTAGGCAATCTAGGTCAAGAAAACGAGCATCAAGACAACCCAATTTTGGTTGGGCATTCTCTGAAACACACAGAACCACATTCAAATGGAAGTAGTTATTCTGATAAGTTAATGGAAAGCTTACTTACCAAGCACCATCCATGGTAGGTTCTCTGGACTTTAGCCATATTTCATTTGAGACTCTTTTCATGAATGTGGTGTCTTTTGGACTTTTTCGTATCTTTGAATGCTAATCTCCCACATTCTTTTCAATTTCCATTTCTGGATCCTGTTAGATCGTGAATCTACATGTAGAAATGGAGTTCATAAGAGAATTTTTATTTTATCATCATACTTTTTAATATACAACAACGTGGAAGACAGTATCCTATTTTAATTAGTTAGATATAAAATCCATTCCTAAGCCTAGCTTCAACAACTTAAGCTTTTGGGTTGGTTGGTTTATGATGGGATATTAGGTCATATTCAACCAAACAGTCAAGACCTTAATCATTCCTGCCCCATTTCTTAGATAAAAGTTGGATTTTAGGCCAATGTATGATGAATTTGTGCATTATTTGTTAGTCCTATAAGCAACATTATCAAACTTGAGTCTACGCAAACTTGTGGGAGTTCCGTAAACTTAACTCATAAACTCGTAAGAGTTTACTTCATATAAAATAAAATAATGTATACAAATAACATACTAATTCAATATTTTAATAATATAACAAAGCAATATGTAGTAGTTAAAACAATAGTATAATCAAACATAGTTAAAACAATTGTCCTTAGTTGAATTTGATCTACTCCTAGGCATAGTTTAAAAAGCATTAATTTAAAATATAGAATTTCCTGTAATAAAAAAATAGAATTAAAAAACCCTAATTTAATCCCCTACCTATTTTAGTTTGTATTTTCAATTAAAAAATAAAAAATCAATGTAGAACAAAGCAAACCAAACATCTCCGGGATGACCACGACATGGCATGGTAGAAAAATCTTTGCAGACAACGACTGCACCACCACGTAGTAGCAGTGCACAAACGTTCAGAATATAGACAAGAATGAGACGAACACGAACAAAGAGAACCAGATGAACATGAACAAAGAGAACGACAATGAACACAAATGAAACAACGACCACCACGAACACAAACTAGCAACCACGATGAACACAAATCTTAACGTGAGCAACAATGGAGAAGAAAGAAACTGGTTAGTTTCTTTAATTCTGGGTTCAAAAACGACATCGTTTTGGGTTTAAAAATATCCTTTGGACTCGTTAACTCGGTTGCAAACTTGCATGTTTGACTGAGTTCACAACGAGTTTACAGAGTTTCTCCAAAAACAAGTTTGCTTCCGAGTCTACTCGCTAGGATAAATGGGAACATAAAGTCAGACAAGTTAACGAGTTAATTAACCATGCCTATAAGTAGTTAATGACCAAGTAAGTTAGATATGATATCATTAATGAGCCTTCCCCATAGTGCTTAAGCATTTTGGATAATTGGTCCATGACAAACTGCTGTGCAAGGTTAGGTGCATGTACAAATAATTAATGAAAAGTTTGTGATTATTTTCCCTATGAAGTCAAATGATATGTAGAAAAACAATTTTGTGGCCAATAAGGGTTGTTTGATTAATGGGATCAAAAAGGTTTCGAGTTTGGTTCTAGTGGTGCTCTTTCTTTAGAAGGTCATGTTTCATGCCATGCCACTACCTCCAAATAGGGCAACAGCCACTCCCTGAAAAAACTTGTTACAAAGGATAAACATATTTTCATACTTTTGGTTGAGGACTCTAGTATCCCAAAGTTTCTTGTTTGAGATGCATTTATACTGTATTGGACTAGTTTGTTTCTGCTTATTTTTAAATAAGCATATTTTCTGTCTTTTAATGTGTTTGTTTAATCTGCTTATTTTAAAAATATGCAATTTTCTTGTTTTGGAAGCAAATCCTATTTGCATCCTAAATAAATGATTTAAAAAAATTTATTTCAAAAATACTTATTTTAAGTTTAAACAAATTGACCCATTATTTTGTCTTTTTTTTAAGTAGTAGCATTTTTTCACCTTTTAACTAAAAAAATACACGGTTATTTAAAATCATAGTTTCTTTTATATTTCAATATCTCCCCTTGTTTCATGGCATGCAATTTTTTTCCAAGTTTGAACGTAAGAGGTGACCTAGGTGTAGGAGGAGAGGAATAATTTGCTTAATGAAGGTTTGAATCTCAGCATCATCATACCTATTCTAAGAGTCTTGAGCTACTACTAGCTTATTAGTAATATTTTCTATTCCTAGAAATTTATTATTTCTTTTGAAAAGGCATTCTGAAAATAAATTTGGTTCGTTTAGAGTTTTTTTTTAAAGAACTTATTATATATATATATATATATATATATATATATATATATACACACACACACACACACACACACAGAGATTTTAAATTTGAGTGTGATGAAAACGAATAAGTTTCTTGGATTAAGTTAGTGGTTGGTTCTGGTGTTATTATATGTTTCATTCTTTAATCTCAGGTTTTAGTCTTGTATGTAGTATTAATTTCAGATAGGAGAACTAGCTCCACTCTGTGGGGATGTTCCTAGTATGAACAAGATTGTTTCTTGTAGAGGATACTTGTGATGCTAAACCAAAAAACCATTGCACAAGGTAACTTAATTTTTTTGTGCAATTCAAGGGAAACTAGAATGTGTTGAAAATAATAGTTGACTTAGGATTTCACTGTACAAATCCATATTTACTACATATAGCTTTGCCAACTAGCAGATAATCTAGATCTAGAAACTTGATCTAGAGGGGTATTGTGAGTCAGTTTATTAATCCTCCTTTTCTTTGGTTTCCAAATTTTTTCTGCAAATCTATTGCAGTTTATTTTAAATTGAGAAGAAACTTCGTCACAAAGGAAAATAGATAAATGGAAAATTGGATGTTATGTTAATTTTGTTTAATTACCCTTAGTTTCAACAGTTGGGACTGGGTTTGTCAGATAGTTGGAGATGGAAGTTAAGCATCCAATTGATGTAATTCTTATTACGTTTGTTTCAAACTTGCAGTTATTCATTCATTAATTCCTAAAGAATCTGACTTGTATTTTTCTGGGTATATTTCTGCCTATGAAGTCATGATACATTAGCACGATTAGAACACTATTTGAACCGGATTTTTGAGTGGGTATATGTATATTAATAAGGATTTCAGTTAAGTACATAGACTAAGGATTTGTGCTAGAGGCAGATCTGTAGAAAATATGGATTCTTCTATTTAGTTTTGAACTATTTTTCATTAAGTAGAACGTACCTGACACATCTGCGAATATAATTTTTTTAACAGGTGGATTGCCAATTATCATGAACATGAATCACTGTTGCAAGAAAATGAAGAGGAAAAGCTATCAAAAGAGGAGCAAGATATGGCTTGGGAGGTTTACCGGAAATCCCTGGAATGGGAAGAAGTCCAGAGAGTACCATTAGGTGAGTCTATTGTGCCTATTCAGAAACCAGAAATTCCAAATGATGTGCCTCACGTATCAGAAACCTGCAACATCTTGCCAAATAAACTAAGCCGACGTTTCGCGTCACGGAAATGCACAAACCTTGCGCACATGTTGACACTTCGAAGCCAGGGAACAAAATTCGGTTGCAGTACTGTCTGTGGGGAATGTGCCCAGGAGATTAGGTGGGAAGACTTGAAGAAGAGATAGGAATGTGGCAACATGAAGGATGGCATAATCTAATCTGTTTATATATAATTAAATATTATTTTTTAGTCGTAAATGGTTATGTCCCATGTTTAAATCTTTTCTGGATGAAACATAAATGTTCCTCCCAAAAAGTGAAATAGAAATGTTTATTTTGTTGCCGTGAGCATTTAATGGCTTTTCTTTAGTACCACATGTGGAAAATAGTCTAGTGTTTTATCAAAGCTTATTGGATACCTGGTGTCGCGACGGTCACAGGGAGGATTCATCATATTTCAAGTAATATATCATGGTCTGTCGTCACTTGCTGGTAATAATATGTAATAATGCAATATCAATAGAAGAATATCTAAGGATTCATCATATTTCAAGTAATATATCAT
>Ga0123342_1006596_pt1 | contig 15973 bp, 5 predicted proteins | sample Turbeawhitnodule_FD_89960 | JGI IMG/M metagenome (GOLD analysis project Ga0123342, IMG submission 89960) | Root nodule microbial communities of legume samples collected from Mexico - Turtle bean Mexico white nodule | ecosystem: Host-associated > Plants > Roots > Nodule | place: Mexico: Nepantla... | reverse complement strand
TTGTAGGGTTCAAGAACAGTGGTGTTTGTGGTTGTTTGAATTGTGATTTAGTAAATTTCACCTTGGATTAGGTGAAGACTGTATGTAGCTCATTGGAGTGAACCAGTATTATTGCTTTGTGTTCATTCTCCCTTAATCTCTGCACTCTAATTCTCGCTTATCTTTTAATCTGTCAAAAATTGAATCTGTTCAATTAAAAATAAATCTTTTTTTTCTGGGCTTGTTCATACAGTTCTTATTTTCTGGAAAAACAGTTTGATTCTGAAAAGAAGATATATGATCTGTTAAATACCACTGAAACAGGTTGATTGTGATAGGTTACCCAATTGATTGTCAAGCTAATAATTGAACCTTAATCACTTGCTTAAAATTGAAGGTTGATGTTTTTGTGATTCACTGTTTTTCTCTTAAATATCAGTGTGTGTGGCTTGCAAATCAATTTGAATAATCTTGAGAATAACTTGGCTGATATAAACGAGTTTCAAATATAAACAATGTCAAAATAAATCTGTTCATTACCAAATAAATCGATTTATTTTCTGTATACTGTGATAAAATCTGATTTTGCGCGAAACTTTTAAAAGGTCAATTCACCCCTCTTGAACTTTGACACTATTAAACCCAACATTATTTACTACTATTGCTTTATTATCTCATATTGCATTCAATTAATATAATTAAATTAATGACATCTTCCAATTATCTAAAAACAACATAATTAAAAGTATAAAATGGTGTCCTCATCAAATAAATAAAAAATACATGACCCTACAAAACTCAAAAGAAAATAAAACAACATTAAAAAGTACTATTGTAAATAATTATATTAGATTATTTTCTTAAAGATAAATTTTTTATTTAATTCTAGTTTTTATTACACCTCGTAATAAAAAAAATGTATAACCTAACAAAATTAATTATAAAGAAAAAAATAAATGCATGAAAACTTAAATAAATAATAATATAATAACAAACCAAATAAAATATATTAAACTAAAAAAACATATTTTTCGCCTGTGCAATTTTCATAAAATATTATTGAATTTAAGATATTAATACCTATAATAAATAACTCAATTCGTAAAGTTCTCCATGAGGTTTTTGAATTATTAAAATAAACATAGTTAATTATTTTGGACAAACAACAATGACACATAAATTTTGCTTTGAAATTCTAGAAAGAAAGAACACTGAACAACATAATGAAATAAGAAAATAAATCTAACTTGGTATTGGAAGCAAAAAGTAGTAATAGTTGTTGAAAGTGATTTTAGGAGATTCTACGTGTTATTCCTGAAGTAAACAGATGCCATATAGGTCATGTAGCGGTTAATGCTTTGTATCTTCTGAGATCATTGTTGTCATACTTAATTTTTACAAAAAAAAATATATATCTCTTTTTTACAAAAGAGATTAGTGTCCCCTAAGAATTCTCATAATCAATAAAACATTGGAGATGGTAAAACATCACTAATGTCACCAATATGATTAAAACCTATTTTCAAATGTGAACTGTTAGGAAAATTTAGCCACAGAGTAAGCACTATCTTCGCCAGTTGTGTCGATAATCCTGATTCTTCAACCTTAAATTCCCCAAAAACTAATTTTTCTTTTAAAATAAAAACATAGATGTTACCTTTTGTTCATTCATCGGATTTGCTTCTGTTCCCACACTTGTCCAAATCCGTGCACACAACATTATCCTTTTATTACTCTTAGGCACTGTTTGAATTGAGGAGGAGATTTGTGAGGAGGGGATTTGTGAGATGGGGAGAAAGTGGATTTGTGAGAATTAAAGAGGATGAGTGAGGATATATGAGGTTGTTTGGATTGAGAAATGATAGAGTGAATTTTTGAGAATGGTTTATTGTAAGTTTACAAATTTATCCTTGTTATTAAAATAATGAATCATGATTCTTTTTGCGTGTAGGTTTGAATTAATTAATTTTTTAATATATAATATTCATAATTACTTATATTTTATAATAAAATATTAATAAATATAATAAAAATTATTTTTGTGTTAAATTAAAATAAAATTATTAAATATATTAAAATTTATGAAAATAATATATATTATTATATTCATTTATTATTTTATATAATTATATATATTTTTTTAATATTATAATTTTTTGTATTTTTTTATTTTCATTATTTATAATTATATGTTGTTATTAATAGTATAATTAAATATTTTTAAAATTATAAATAAATTTAAGTAATATTTAATTTTAATATTTTAATAAAATGTATGTTTAAGGGTATTTTGGTAAAATACAACTATCCTATGAAAAAAAAAAAAAAAAACACCTCCTCCCTCCTCTCCCATGAAAACAAACACACCCTTAATGCATCTTCACCACCATCAGCTATGGCCCTGCAGATTTGTACCCTCTTAAACTTATTCTAGTATCAGAAGATGAAAATCCAGAAACAACTTTAACTGATACTAGGCAAGTCTCAATTAAGAAAAATAAACAAAACCTCTGCATGCTAAGCTTCAAACTTCAGACCACCTTCAAAGAGCAGTTTTCATCCTCATCTGCATTCTCCGCCTTATGTCCCTAAGAGCTAGGAGAATAAACTGAAACATGCATAAACAAGTATAATTAAAATTAAAAAATGTGAGACTTGTTATATTGTAGAATCTCAGAACGCATAACATGCAAGGGCATGCCGGTTCTGAAGAATCTAGACAAAAGCAATCTCTTCGGCAGATCTGTATGGATCTTAAATTCACACAAAATTATTTTTTCTTTTAAAGTAAAACCATAGATATTATTACCTTTTCTTCACTCATCAAAATCACTCCAAATCTGTCCACAGAAACACAACTCCATCAGTACTCTTCATACATCTTCAACAACACCAACTATTAGCATTGCAGGTTCATAGCATGTTAAGAAACGCAGAATAAAGAAATGTATTCAACGATGGAAAGATTAAATGAACAACAACTTCAATATCTGAACCAAGGAAGATTGAGTTAAGGAAATACCAGAATCAAAACCTCTGCATGCTAGGGTCCAAACTTCAAGGCCACAGTGAATGAACGGTCTTCTCCACCTGAGTTCACCTCCTAATCTTTATCTGTATCCTTCACGTGATGTATCTATCCACTTCAACGTTACCAGCATGTAACACTGTTTCTGAAAGATTCCTTTGCACAAACAGACAAGGTTTGACTGCACTTGTTACGGTCATTAATGTAATAACTTTTGTCTCGAGATTATACAGCAACGGACACCTCTATCTAACCATTCAAATATTTACAAAAATAATATTAACAAAAATTCAATATTAAAATAATACAATTTTATTCTTTTTAATTTAATAATAGAAAAATACAATTACACACATTTTAAAATCAAAATAACAAAAAATTAGTAAAATTTTAGTAATTTATAAAATAAAGATAAAAGTGAAAAGGCAAACATATATATTTATATATATATATATAATTATTCTTGTAGCTTATTTAAAAGGTTGAATATTAATTTATTTATATTTATTCTGGTTTATTCAAGTATTATTTTAGTTTAAACATATTTAGCCATTATCATTCACGCAGACTCAGATAATATTCATAAATACAAATTTCTTTATTATCTATAATATGTATAGCTTAAGTTAGAATTGAACGTGTAATTACTTGTTTTAAGTTGCCGAGAAAAAAAAACCATGTTTTTTAATTAAGTAACTATATATGATGAATTCGATATAAAAAAAAGGTTACACTTCATGAAATACTATCTCTTAATATAAATAAATTTTCAAAAAAAATTACTACTTTAAAAATTATTGTTTACTATTTACAACTTGTTTCGTACACACAATAGCAAATAACAGTAAAAATACATAAAAAGACGTGTTTTGTTTAGGCTGTGTTTGGTTTTAACAATAGAAAGTTGGAGAGCGAACAAATGTGAAAAATATAAGAAAAATAGATGTGTATTTACGAAAAATTAGACAAAATTACCTGTCAGATTTTCTTTCTTTCAGTATGAAAGAAAGTTTATTTTTTAACCTTTAATTGACTAACATATTAATGTAATCGATTATTTTATTTATAATAAAATATTTATTTTTTATTTTAAAATAATAAATAATTAAAATATAATATTAAATTTATAATATTTTTAAAGAAATTTGTTCCCTTAATTTCTAATGGTGTGTTTGGATTGGGGATTTGAGAGAATTAATTTTGAATGATTTAAAAAGAAAGTGAGATTGTTTGGATTACGATAAATTTGTGAGAAAAGTTTATTAAAATTTTGTAAATGAGTATGATATTGAAAAATCTTTTAATTTTTTTAAAATATATAGAACGTAAGTTTACAAATTTGATAAATATAAAAAAAATTAAAAATTATAAAATAGTTTAATATAAAAAAAAATTATAAAATAATTTAATATAAAAGAATTTAGAAATATATATTAGAATTAAAATAAATTCAAATTAAAAATTAATATTAAATATTAATAAAAATACGTATTAATAATTAAAATTAAAATTAAAATTAAACTTTTATTTATTATTTATTTAATTATAATATGAAATTTAATATTAATAGTTAATAAAGAAATTATAAATATTATATATATACATATATTAATATATAATTTGTATATATAATCAGTATCTAATTTATTAATTTTTATAAAAAATTTAATTATGGTTAACTTGGTTCGCAAATCTACTCATGAAGATAAAGAAAGTGTCCCCAAAAAATCTCCATTATTTTTTGTGTTTTTATTAATTTTTTTCTTGTTTTTTCAATTTTCATGGCTATTTTTTTTTCCTCGTCAATTCACGTCTTGATACAAGATACAAATATGTTATAAACAATAATCATTTTTTCACCTCTTAATTTTCATTGTTATCCAACCTATTTCTTCTAATATAAATGGTCAACTTACTGTGTTTATTTTAATCAACTAGTCATCACACTAATCATATTATTATATTATTACATGTACCTTGCATAATCATATTATTATATGTACATCACCCTCTTGTGCATATGACGCATGTTTATTTTGTACCACGGTTACACAAGGCAATGCATGATTTTTTAAATCCAAGACCTTTGTTGTCACAACTCCTACTTACATTGAACCCACTTTAATCAAATAAGTTCTATGAAATCTATATTGGTTCAACTTTATAAATGATGTATTACGAAGTGGACTTTAAGTCCAACACACCCCCCTCATACTGAGACTACCAACTCGTGCGTGAGACTATATATTATGGGTGGTCTGATAGCGGCCCGATAGCGGGTGGCACGATAGGCCCAACACAAACACTCGCTAGAATAGGCTCGAAATGGCTCTTATACCATATTACGAAGTGGACTTTAAGCCTAACTCAACCCCATAAAACCGGCTCATAGGGTTGAGGTTTGCACCCACTTATATACAATGAAAGACTCTAATCTCTAATCGATGTGGGATCTCCAACATGATGCATGATTTTTTAAATTTAAGACCTTTGTTGTCACAGCTCCTACTTACATTGAACCCACTTTAATCAAATAAGCTCTGTGAAATCTATATTGGTTCAACTCTATAAATGTTGAGTATAATGTTATTATTGAGAACAACATTTGGACTCTTACTAGCCTAAGTAATGGTGCTTGTATGATTGGATACAAATAAATTTATAAGAAGTTTAATGCAAATGGAAGTTTTTAGCGTCACAATGCCAAGTTGCTTACAAAGGGCTTCTATGAAATGAAGGGTTTTTACTACCTTCAGCCCAATAGTCAAACCAACGATTGTCTGCATCATCTTGATTTAAGCAATATCTTTAAAATGGTTCATTAATCACATCGACATAAATGTGTTATTTCATGGTAATTTAGAATAAATTGTGTACATACTATAAGTCTTATGTTTTATTTTTCTTATTCCAAAACAAGTGTCCAAGCTACACAAAGTTATATATGGTGTCAAACAAGTTCCACTTTCACTTTCATAGTTTAAAAAACTTAGTCATACTCATTATTGGTATCAATCCAAAACTAAAAGTGATCCATGTCTTTTTACTAAATTTGGTGATAATTTTACACTCATCATCCTAATCTATGTAAATGACATCAAAATTATAGGTAGTTCTTCCATATTTTATCTTTGTAGTGTTTGCTGAGATCACTCGGTTGACCTTCGGATTGATTGGATGGGCAAACTCTGTTTCTAATTTGCCTCCTCTTGGTGCACTGGAACAACGCTCTGCTGAGACAAAAGGCTCTACCTATTAGTCACACTCTGACGATCAAGTCAGTGAAAACATATATAAATTAATAATCAGTTTCAGTCTCTAACACTCAGAAACAACATACCTTTTTCAGGAGTTTCAACCCCTTTAATAGTTATCCTTTTAACATCTTCCACCCACAAGAATATATTCTTAACTGAAAGACCTGCATTTTCATTGTGATCGTACTTAACAAAACTTATGTAACTCATTTATCTTCTAGGATATTTTCAAATTGTTGATATAATAACAAAATCAATATGTGTTCCTTATTTCATAATTTTAAAAATAAACTAATAGCATTAATTAATCGCAACATAAGTTTTGGAGAAATGTAAAGTAATCCGATATAGAAACTTTGCTTCTATAATTTTCTGTTTCTTTGCACATATATAAAAAAGGTACTTTTTCTATAATAGACATATTTATTTTTTTATCAACTATATGTTTTCTTTTCTCTTCCTTCTTCCCTCTTATCTCATGTTCACTTACAAACCCCTTAATTTAAATTTAAATGTTAATCATAAAAAATATTTTATAAAAAAACTAAGTAAATGTAATCAACCTTTATATCTCAAAAATCAAATATTTTTCTTGAAAGTCAACATAAAATTAATTTGATAGATTCAATTTATATTATCGCTGTTTAACATTTATAATTTTGTTTAGTGCACTTCGATTAAAACTCTTAACTGAATGTTATTTAAAAGAAAATCCATATTGAATTTTATTTGTTTTCAGACTAAAATGATTTTTTTATTAATAAATTTTCATAAAAGACAACTTTACATAAAAAAAAAAATGTTAGAAGTGTTTTGGAATTAAATTGTAGGTAAAGAACATAATGGTGGGGATAGCACCGCCCACACAGCTTTTAGTATGCATCCACGTTGAAGCTATTTCCTTTATACGACTACCCATATCATTTAGTGCCTCTGTGTTTGTATTTGATGATTGAAGAGAAAAGAGGACGAAGTTTAGTAAACAAAAATTAAAAAAAAAACTTTATTATATTTATTTGTTGAAAATTTTAAAAAAGTTATTTCAACCAAACATATTATATTTTATTTAAATATTGACAATGAATAGTTTAGATTTATATTTATATGAGATTTTAAATACTTTAAGAATTTTACTTATTTTATATTTTATTTAAATAATAATATTAAATAATTTTAATTTGTATTTATTTAAAATTTTGATAATTTAAGAATTTTGTTTATTTACATTAAATAACTTAGAATTTATATTTATTAAATTTTTTTAATAATTTAGGAATTTTATTTATACAAAATATATATGTCAAAAAAATTATAAAATGTTTTTACCCTAAAACAATTTAATCATATTTTATTTTAATTTATTTTTTACTATAAAGATACATTTGGAATCTTATACTTTTTAAAAAAAAATATTTTATCAATCACTCCTATTATATCATTCATTAATTTTTATAAATTTTCTTTTCATTTCTTATCATGTTTCTTTAATCCAAACAATTTCATTTTTCACTCATTTTCGCATCAAATTTCCTTAAATCCAGTCCCTCAAATTTATCTTTAAATAAAAACAAAATTGTCACAAAATATGTTTAGAATATAATTGGATTCTGTGTGCCAAAAAGTATATATGCTCACGGGAATCGATTTGGTGAACATAGAAAGAATAATGTACGATAAAAGTTTATTATAAGTACAATATTTCTATACGTTAATGCAGGAAAGAATCATGCTGGGAAAAAAACGATAGTCAATTAGTTCCTGTAATTTAACCATCCAAAACTTTAAGTATTTTCTGAGAAAAATAAATAAATTGTAAATTATTTCATTTTATTGTTTAAATTTGTTTTAAATTATTCTACTGGAGGCACCAAAGAGTCCTAAAAGTAAGCATCATTAGTATTACAAATGAACAATTTTTTTTCTAAAATAAGTCCTGAATTCTTAATTTTGATCCAACGATATGCTTTTTACTTGATAACTCTGAGTGATGTATACGAACAAAATGAGTGGAATTAGAATGATTCACTTCAAATGTTTGCAAATTAACAATCCTATGTAAGCCGCACAATTTTCATAAACTACGCATACGTGTTTTGATTAGAGGACTTGGGTAGTTTCGAAATGGAAGTTAAAACTGGTGAGTTTAAAGAAGAAGAAGTTGATTACTCACCCACCATAGCCGAATAAATAGGCAAAGTGGGAAGAAGACCGTGATTTTATTAGAGAAAGCCAAGCTCATGTGTAAGCGCGATCACACAGTTTATATACAAAATACTATGCAAAGCACACGCCTAATATGTTCTAGGGTTGGAGATGGATTCAGTTTGCTTTGTTTTTGTTCTTCGGCACGGTCACCATAAGCTTCCCGCCGCTGCATACTGCGGTCACCATCTCCGGCTGGGTCCACGGGGGAAGCCGGAACCGCCAGAGACCAACGCCTAGAGAAACGTGGTGAGGCTGACCCGCCACCGCCACATCGGTGCCGTCCATCCTCTTGATGACGATTTTGGTTATCCCCGGGAGAATCTCGATGGCCAGAGCTCGCACGCCTGCGGCGTTGCAGGGGGCGACGAAGCGAAAAAAGTGCGGCGTTTCCTCGACGAAAACGTCGTGGTCGGAGAGGCAAGGAAGCTCTAGTATTTTGGAGAAGACGTGGGGCAGTCTCAATAGCTTGTTGGGGACGGGTGAAACGACACCGCGGTGGGAAGATTTCTCTGCGAAGGGGTTGACCATCTTGGCGAACATAGTATTGAGCAGGCTTTAAGTCCCTGTTTGGATGGTCGAAAATTAGAGAGGGAAGTATGAAAGTGTTCCTCCATGGGAATGTATACATATATAGCTTGACCTTAATTTTATTATTCTTTGGCACCACAAGATAAAAAGATACCCACCAAATCGAATACTGTCAGACTCCACTTTTGAGTGTGCCTCTCTTAGCCATTCAAACCACACTTTTTTATGCATTCATATCCTACTCAACTTCTCTATTCTCTTCTCTCAAACACTTCAACCCTCTCTCTGCTTTTCTCTTTACACACATCTTTTCTTCTTTACAACTTCAACATACTAACAATCATAATATAATATTTTAATCACACTCAATTTAACTTTTAATTTCAAATATTATTATATTATTATCATGGGTGGAAAACCATACATTCTCATCAAACTTTTTTAAAACAACCCAATCACAACTATATTTTAATATTTAAATATTTCATTCAAATATAATGGAATCATTCAATCAACAAATTAATTAAATGAGTCATATCATACGTGGTTATATCAAAAACTTAAATTCTTAAAAGTATCACCACTCTCTAATATATCCAAATTAGAGTGGGAAAGTGCGTCACATAAGGACTCAATACACTCGCTTTTATTAATATTTATATTATATATATTATAAAAATTAATTTATTAAAACTAAAAGTATAGTTTAAATATTATATTTTTTATTGTTTTGTTTGAAATAATAACAATAAATTAAGTTTGAACTATTAATTGTAATCCAGTAATTTAATTAAAAATAATAATTGTCAATTTTTTAATTTTATATATATATATATATATATATATATATTTAAAATAAATAAATTGGTAGTTGATCGGGACACTTAGTTTATCTTGAAACGTTTGCAATGAAATGAGCCAAAAATAAAAAGGGTTGGTGAGTGGAGAGATCATTTCTTGTAAAATTTTGGTCAGTTTTTTCCTGTACCTCCTTATTTTTTTTAAACCCCAATGGACTAGTGAAACTACCATTTGACCCTTGATAAAAAAAAAACTGCGCCCCATCTAATCTCTTCTCTGCTTTCTCCATGCACAAAAAATCTCACCATCCAAAACTCAGCCTCTGGGGAGCAATTTTGGCAGAGATGTGAAGTAATGATGTACTGAGACGTAATGATGTGAAGCAATTTTGGTGGTGTCGTGGTAGATGTTGGAGACGTAATGATGATTGTTGAAGATGTCGTGATCCAGGAAGTCGTGTTAGGTTGCATGGAGGTTTGTTTCTAGTTCAAAATATTTAATTGAAGTCATTGAAAACTTAATTCTTGAATTTTAAAGAATTTTAAATTTTATAATTTATAATATAAAATATATTTAAAATTTAGGATTTGAAATATTTTTTTTTGAGTTAAAAATACATTTGAACTTCAGAATTTAGAATATAAAAATGTATTTCAAATTTTAGAATTTGAAAAGTTTATGGATTGTATAATTAAAAAATTAAATCATGCATATTTTGCAAAAAAGGGTAATTTTGAGAATATTTATAGAGGTGCAGGAAGAAATTATGGAGGGAAGGAAAAAAATATGGAAGTGGAAAAAGAAATTCCCAAATTTTGCCATTTATATCTCCAAATTTACCATGGATATCTGATAATGGGCTATGTCCGTATTTTTTTACAATTGCTTCCTGGACACCCACTTTTTTCTTCCTGCACCCCCACACTCTTATGCAAAGACAAAATTTACCCTTAGTAATTTTTAAAATCCCAAAATTACCTTTTAACCTAATAAAATCCTAAAAACTGGAAATGGTTGTCGTTTGTACGTGCAGGCAATGTCGTCTTCCTTGGATTGTTGATAGCAACGGTGCAACACTTTCAAAGTTCATTCTCCTTCCAAATCTCACACATCTCTCTTGTGATTTAGAGTGTTGTTTATAAAGGTAAGCAAAGTTTCATGTGTTTCGGATTTTCACATCCGTTTTTGTCATGGATTTTTGTTTCTGTAAACCTTTTTACACATTCCAAATCACAGAATCTGGTAGAGTTTCAAATTTGTCGATCCGGTAGTGTTCCAGATTTGTTGATCCAATAGTGTTTATACTTTATGATTTATGTAGCAAAAGCTTTAATTCGTAGATGGTTATTGAAGTAGGAAAACCATTAGACCTCGGTCTCTTATTCCTCTATTATTTTTGCTTCATTTAAATTGTATGGGAAAAAAGTTACGCTTTCCCTCTCTATTTTTATATTTTCATAGTTCCCGAATTGAGTTATATGGGCTATCTAGAGTGTTGCTTGGAACTTCTCCTTTACCTCTAAACATTTAAAGGGAGTGGTTCATGTAATAACCTTTAATCTTGTATGGAGTATATATGAACATTTGATGAACCTTTCCTTGGCTGCCGAAAATGCTTAGCTATTTTTAGAGGTTCACTACCGGATCCACAAATTTGGAATACTACCGGATCAACAAATTCGGAACACTACCGGATCCACAAATCTGGGACACTACCGAATCCACAAATTTGAAATTCTACCGGATTCTGTGATTTGGAATGTGAAAAAAGGTTTACAGAAACAAAAATCCATGAAAAAAACGGATGTGAAAATCCGAAACACATGAAACTTTGCTTACCTTTATGAACAACACTCTAAATCACAAGAGAGATGTGTGCGATTTGGAAGGAGAATGACCTTTGAAAGTGTTGCGCCGCTACTATCAACAATCAAAGGAAAACACGCTACCTGCACGCACAAACGGCACCCATTTCCAGTTTTTAGGGTTTTATTAGGTTAAGAGTAATTTTGGAATTTTAAAATTAATAAGGGTAATTCTGTCTTTGCATAAGAGTGTGGGGGTGCAGGAAGAAAAAAGTGGGAGTACAGGAAGAAACTGCTATTTTTTTATCCCAAGGCCCAATGAGGAAACTCACAAACCACAGTGGCTCAAATATTACAAGAGTAATCAATTTCTCCCACAAATATTTTTTTTAAGCAGTTTCTTTCTACACCCTACATTATTTTTCTTCCTGCACACCAATAAGATTTCGCAAAGACAAAATTGTTCTTATATAAAACTGCACATTTATTTTTTTGCATTCAGGATTATGAATTGGTTTTTCCGGTAGTACATGAATTGCAGTGTTAATTTAAAATAAAAAAATGCATAACATCCATAATTGAAAAAACCATTATGAATTCGTCAATCTGTAATTCAAAATATGCATTCTGGATTCAGCAATCTGACAATTAACAATTTATGCAAACTTTGCTTCCAGAACACCCCGTCATCCGGAAAGTAACATGGTTAACTTATGAATTGATGAATCCGTAGCACACTCCCAGATTCCGAATTCAAATAACAGGTGAAGGTCAATTTTAGGATTTAAAAAATTATGTGGGTGCAGGAAAAAATATGTAAAGGTGCAGGAAGAAACTGACTTTTTTTATTCTTATGTTTTCAGTTCCCCAAACTTGGCCTGTTATGTAAGCCCACTGCAGTATTACTGTTTTCTTATTTTAAGTTTGTAACGACTCTGGAATAGTATAGGAAATAGGAAATCTAAATTTTTGGCAAAATTATTTAAATGGTGATTTGTATCGTATATTTTATTTATTTATTTTGGTGTCTTATCTTTTATAAAAAATAATTTAATATTTTATAATTTTAAGGTGATTTAAAATTATATTTTCTTTAATTAAACATAACTCAGTTAATTCTTTATCTCATTATAATCCTTAAAGTATAAAATGAAAAAAAACATTAGAGTTAATTTTTCTAATTTTATGTATAAGCTAATTTTTTCATAATTTAGAAAAATTATATGGCGGAGTTGTTTTTTTTTCTAAAGACATGTGAAAGCTTGATTTTTCTCATGCCAATAATCATATTCCTAAATTTGAATTACTAAAGAGAAATTGAAATAGTAAAAAATAAGAAAAAAAAGAAGCAAGCTAACATTTGAACTAGAAAAACTCAAGAACCTAATATTAGAAATGGCAAATCTAACCTAAGAATGGAACATTGTGAAGAATGAGGTGGGACTTACCTTGTTGTTACCCTCTCTTTTGTCATGAGAATATATGAGGAAAAATGAAAGAAATGGGATTGTATTTATAAGCAAGAGAATGTACTAAAACATAAAGTTAATTTTGCTAGAAACCATCGTTTTAGTTGCCTTACAATTATACATACTTGAAAATGGTAAGAGATAAGATAGAAGGATAACAAATTTTAATCTTAAGTTTTACATTAAAAATTTAACTATAATTATCTTTTTTATCTTTACATTAAAAATTAATTGTCAATTTGATCTAGTGGTCTTTAAAAATTCAATTTCATTCAAAAGTTTGTTAAAAAATATACAATTTTGTTATTTCTTTTAAATTCACATGAACGACGATAATTAATGATGATGTTACAAGTGCGAGTAACATTATTATGCACACATGTCTATACGTCAAAGTCTTCTCATCACTCTCAATCTTTAACCCTCTTTTCTCCTCTCTCTCTCTCCCAACCCTAACCATCTTCCTTAGCAAGCGGCCACTTTTGCATGCTTTGTCGCTTGATCTTTGATGTTTTCAGTTGTGGCGACACTTCTCGTCACCGGTATTGCCAGCATGGCAACGGCGAAGAAGGGGAAGTCAGAGAAGTTTTAGAATCTATCAAACATAGTGAAGATGAAAATGGAGACGGAGGCGGGGAGGAAGGAAAATGCATTTGCGGAACTAAAGCGATGTTATCTGCACAAATTTTAAGGATGTTGTTACGTGGCACCATCTTCGCTCCTCTTCCACCGTGTTTCCATCTTGGCCAAGTCCCTTCCTCAAAAACTCTTCTTCACATCTTCCTCAGACTATGACAACGGCTACCCACTCTCGATCTCCGAAGCGGCGCTAGAGTCACACAACTTCTTGTATCAGCACGAAGCAGAAAATGCGTTGGAGTATTTGGCGTTGGAGCACACACATGCGGTGGTATGGATGGCGCACCAGAAAACGCTGTTGTGGAGGAAGATAGTTAAGGTTGGGAGAGAGAGGTAGAGAAAAAGATTTAAGATTGAGGGTGATGATGAAACTCTAACGTGGATACATGTGTGCATAGCAGTGCCACTCACACTTGTCACATCATCACCAGTTAATGTTGTTTGTGCGAATTTAACATAAATTACTAAATTACATACTTTTAACAAATAAAATTGATTTTTTTTAAAATCACATAATTAAATTGAGTATTAATTTTTTAATGTAGGGATAACAAGATAATTATACAAAATTGCATTATTAATGAATAGTAAACAATAAAAATAATATCTCTTTGTGTTGTTTTAGCGTAGTAACTGAACATATAAGTGATTTTTCTTCTTCTTATAGCACCTTAGTTTTGACCTAATAATTGCATATTAATTCTACACCATCATATACTAATTTAGTCTAAAACTATGTTTTTATATTGGTTATTTTTTAATTTATTTTAACATCTATTTTATGAATTATTGATCTTTTATATTAATTCTTAAAAAATTTAAATTTTAGAACAGAAACTCTATAATCTAAGCAGTGAATCGAGTAACAAAATTACTAAAGAAAATAAAAAAAAAGTGACCAAATTTTAGTTAAGGATATACATAAAAAATTTAATTAATTTTATAATGGAAATAAAATATTAAACAAGTATATTATAAATTTAGTAATTATAATTAAAATAATTAATTTATATTAAAAATTTAGGGTGTTTACAAAAATCAACTTAATTAGTAGACTAGAGGCCTAATTGCAAATATTACAAAATTAGTTAGGAACTAATATGTGATTATTAAAAGCATTTGGCGACTAAGTTGTAAATTTTTAAAAATAATACCTAATTTATAATTAATGTAAAATATATAGGAACTAAATTATAATTTAAAACATTTAGATGTTTATATGCAATTATAAGAAATAAGAGTTATTAGGAAACATTGAATTTCTTATACTATTAATTAGTTACTTATTTTCACACTTCCAAAAAGTTAATATATTTTTTGTATGATTAGGTTAGTCACTAATGATTATATCCCAAATATAAAGTTACAAATTCAATTTAGAAAAGGATTAAAGAGAAAGTGAAAAGGAAAAAAAAAAGAGTAAAAAATGAGATTGTTTAAATTGATGAAAAAATGAGTGAAAAATGAATATATTTTTTGAATTAAATTTAATTGATGTAATAAAATAAATTTAGTTGTATATCAATATATTTAAAAATTAATTTATAAAATAAAATCATAAATTAATTTAGTGTAAAAATAAAATTTTGAAAATATGAATTAAACTTAAAATAAAAATTATTATAAAACTTTAATAAGAAAAATTATATTTCAAAATAAATAATCAAAATTTAAATTACTTAATTTTATTTTATTTATTATATTATTAATTTATTTTTATAATATAAAATGTATATGAAGAAAACATTTATTTTATTTTACTAATTATTTTAATACTTATATTTTTATTTTATTATAATATAAGAAAATATATTTTTAAATATTTAATTTATTATTTATGTTTACATAATCAATTATAGAAAAATTATTTGCTATACGATGATTATATTTTATAATTGTTCACAAATTTTAAAACAAGAAAACCAGCGGGTGGTTTAAGACACCTTATTTTTCAAACTTAATATGTTTACAAAAAGTAATATATAATATTTTTTTAGAAATTTGATTTTCTATAAAAATGAGAGAATAAATTTAATTATTTTCCTTTTTTTATTTTAATTTGTGTTTTTGAAACTTAAAATTTTTGATAGCATTGGGAAACGTAGGTGTTTGGCAATGTCATAGCTTTCGGCGGGGCACAATAAAGCATAAACTATACTTTTTTTTTTTTTTTTTTTGACACTGTTTTAGTTAATCAATTTATTATTTCTTTTTCTAAATAAAGCAAAGAAAAAACACCCAAAATGGGACGTGGTATGTACA
>Ga0123342_1006595_pt1 | contig 15973 bp, 10 predicted proteins | sample Turbeawhitnodule_FD_89960 | JGI IMG/M metagenome (GOLD analysis project Ga0123342, IMG submission 89960) | Root nodule microbial communities of legume samples collected from Mexico - Turtle bean Mexico white nodule | ecosystem: Host-associated > Plants > Roots > Nodule | place: Mexico: Nepantla... | reverse complement strand
TTACTTACCACACCATTCCATAATTGCATGGCCACATGGTCTTCATAACCTGTCAATAGTGTCCCATCCCGTGGACCTCCAGGATAACCTTCACCTTCTATTTCAGGTGCGTCTTCATCCTCCTCCTCCATTTGGGGTTCAGCTTCTTCAAGTTCAACATCAACATCTTCTGCATCTTCATGTTCAACATGTTCTTCATCTTCATTAACATGTCTTCTTCTTCTTCTAACAGAGGCTATAGGACGTAGACGATCACCTTGTGAACCTCCTCCCATAGTCTTCACCATTTCTGTTCAATTACACCATTCAAGTTAGATTCAACTTATATTCATAAACTTGCAGAAATTTGCATGTGGTACCCTGCACTAACAGTGTACATGTCATCTAATTCTAATCTTTTATAAAGTATACATGAACATTTGATGAACCTTTCCTTGATTGCCGAAAATGCTTAGCTATTTTTAGAGGTAAAGGAGAAGTTCCAAGCAAAAAAAACGAAGCAAAAAAAATAGAGGAATAGTAAACAGAGGTCTACCGAGTTTTGCTACATATAAACACTATCGGATTCCTAAATCCGGAATACTACCGGATTCCTAAATCCGGACTACTAACGGATCAACAAATCCAGAAAGGTCACGGATCCTCACATCCGGGAAACTAACGGATCCACAAATCCGGGAAAGTACCGGATCCCAAAATTCAAAAATCTACCGGATTCTGTGATTTGGAATGTGAAATAACATTTACGAAAACAACAATCCATGAAAAAAACGGATATCAAAGTCCGGAACACATGAATGTACTTACCTTTATGAATGAGAGATGGATGAGATTTGGAAGAAGAAGCTATTGCAAAACCGAGATTCAATGTGTATTGCGCCGCTGAAGAAGACGCTGTGCTATCGAAGAAGACGGCCTCCACGCACAAATGGGAACCATTTTAAGTTTTTAGGCTTTTATTACATTAAGGGTAATTTTTCAATTTCAAAAATTTTAAAGGGTAATTTTGTCTTTGCACAAGAGTGTGGGGTGCAGGAAGAAAAATGTGGGGGTGCAGGAAGAAACTGCCTTCAAAAGATTCTCCACTTCATCTTGGATATAACTAAGAAGTTTTACTTCGTGCACCTCCTTCGCATTAATGAAATGACATAAAGGCCCTCAAGGATTTGTACTTAAAAAATAGTTTTTTTTTTCTTTGTTCCTTCCCCTTGCTGTTGCACTATTCCATTGTGGTTGCGGTTTTTATGTCGTTTACTTTGCTTTGATCATTTCTTTCCAATCGGGTTTCGATGGTTGTTGGTATCGTTGTTATATGAAGAATGTTGTTAAAGAGTTGCAGACTTGAGTTGTATTTTTGTTTTCCAAAAAAGGGTAATCCATACGAATACCATAATTTGAATTCCAGAATAAGAGGATGTTTGCATTATTTCTTTGGAATAAGCTTTTTGGAATATATTTTCAGAACAAGCTTTTTAAAACATATTTTTTCAAAGTTGTTTTAGAAAGCTTATTCCAGAAATAATATAAGTTTTTGTTATTTATATTTGTGTTTAATTTTTAAATATTTATTTTATTTATGTATATGCAGAGAAACATTGTGAGAACTAATAACGTACATCCAACTGTGTCTGTCAGATGTAATGTTAGTAACATTGTTGAAGAGGTGGCGAAGATGAAGAAATTGTGGTAGTTGAGGAGGCCTAAGTAGTGGAGGAGGAAACCTATCCTGTAAAGCCAATGAATAGGTCATTGTTTGTCAATTATGAGGACGATATAGTCAAACAATTATGGAATGGAGTTATAAGTAATAATATTGACATACTTGAAATTAATGTGTTATTTATTAGACTCCAATTTTCAAATAATATTCATTAACTATTATAGGATTGCAGTGAGCTAAATTAGTGTCTCATGAAAAAAAAAAACGATTAAGTTGGGAACAATACATGAACAAATAAAAGTTGCAATTGAGTTGCTAGGTTTAGTTGGTTTAGTTCGTGTTAGCTAGAACATTATAGACAAAGAGTTGTTGACAATCTTTATATAGAAGTGACATCTAAATACAAATTATTTTCATCTATTAGGGAGTTAACCATCACATTGGATTATGTGTCAAATTTGTTACACCTACCCATTGTTGAACAATTCTACTTGTACTCTATCTTAGATGCAGATGGGGCTACAAATGGTAGAGGTGTTCTATGTTAAGTATGCTATTGCAACTTTAGAGACTAGACAATGTAGGAATGATCATGTGTGACTAAGTTAGTTTAGACAGAGATATGAGGATATATGCAATAATAGACAATGAACTGTTGTTGTTCGAACTTATTTGTTGCACCTAGTTGGTTGCATGATTTTTGCAGATAAGAAGAGTGTCACTTTGGTTGATGTTTTGTACTTGGGGTTATTTGTCAATTTGCATATGGCTAGAATATATGTATGAGTGACAACTACTTTGACCCATATGTATGAGCAAATAACTCATACATATCTAGCTGAGTATGCAAGTTTGTTACATGTTATATATAAAATAATTTTTAATAATATTTTTTTAAGATAATAATAATTTGGTTACTTGACTTTTGTCGGGACATACCAAAATTTACAATTCGTTTTCCTATAATAGGTTAGTCTGTTCCGTCCCGTTTGTTGACAAGCCAATAATAAATCGAACTAAAACTGTCGAACTAACCTATTTTATCACTCGTACAATCTAAAATCTATTTTCTTATTCTAATAACATACATTTTTTAAACTTTTCATTCAACAAAGACAAAAAAAGAAAAAAAATGGATAACTACTCTAAAAATTTATACATGACAAGAATCATATTGATGTTTCAAATGTTTTATTTTATTAAAATATTTAAAGTTGTGTTATGTTACAATGTTTACAAAATTAACATACCACAATTTTTATTTTTATTTTCAACCAAAACCACCCATGAATAGGGAGTGTATTTTTATTTTTTTTTCAGCATTGAGCTTTTCAATTGAGTAATAATAAACTAATGTTAATCTTTAGAAACGAATTTAGAAAGGGGATTAATCTTATATTTTAATCAACCTTTTCTTTGTTTCAAATAAGTAACTCTTCGTCCATCCAAATAATTATACTCTCGTGAATTTTCATTGAGTTATGTTAAATTACAAAGCTTTGTAGGAGGAAAGTTATGGTGAAAATGATTTTGGAATTCAAGATTTAAGTAAAATGAACATTCAGTTAGCGTGTGTTTGGATTGTGCATTGTTCATCATACATATGGATTTGGATTGTGCATTGTTCATCATACATATGGATGTGAGGGTGCACCCCCTATTTGTATCAACTAATGCATAAGGGTGAGGGGACGCGAAAAGAGGAAGATACCTCATTTTCTTTGCACTTGCACCATTGCAGAGAAACATCAACGAAGAGAAGAGGAAGTCACGTAAAATATGTGATTTTACTTAGGTCCCCTCTCAGTATATGCATTTTTTTCGTGAATTGATCACTCACTCTCAGTTAATGCCAATGTCAATGTCACTGTCATGCATAGCTACAAACCTCCTCTATTCATGCATGGAGACATTCCTTATTTTTCAGAGAATCTCGTTTAGTGAGTGTGTGTTGAATGAATTGACTACTAGGTTAATATCATAAATACATCAATAAATACACTCATTCACGTTTAAGTTAGACATTTTCAAGAATTTTCATAGTGCCTAATCGACTATGTTTGAAAAAACACATAGAACTTAATCAATTATAGCCTAAAAAATAGTTGATGATTGATTAAACATAAATCATATTTGATTAGCCTATATTTTTATGAGGGTAATCGATTATGTGGTGTGTGTTAAAACGGACCTAATCGATTATGATGTAATGATATTCTACATAATCGATTAAGTTTATTTTTTTAAAGAAAAACATAGTCTATTAAACTCCTAAAACAATGCATAATGAGTTATGTTGGTTTTTAAGAGAAAGTATAATCAATTACATTCATTTTTTTTTCTTCAGATTTTTTAGTTTTAGTTTTTTATGATTTTCCCTTTGGGTTTTTTAGGTGTTTTTGTTTGTATTTTTTTTTCTATTCTAATTTATTTTTCTGTTTTAATTATTTTTTAAAATATTAAAAAACGTATTTTTTCTTGTTAATCAGAATTAATAAAATACATTATTTAAAATTACAGTTTATAATTTTATTTTTCATATAATTCAGAATTCAATCGATATATTATAGTAATTCAGATTTTGATTTATTAAAAAAATAGAAAATTAATTTAACTATTTAAATTCTAAAAATAGAAATAATAGAACTCGATATATTATATTGATCCAGATTTTAATTTATTAATGAGAATAGAGAATCCATTTATATATTTAAATTCTAAATAAAAATAATAAAATTTAATTGATATATTATAGTAATTCAAATTTTGATTTATTAATAAAAATAAAGAATTTATTTAAATATTTAAATTTTAAAGATATAAATAATAAAATTAAATTGATATATTATAGTAATCCAAATTTTGATTTATTAACGACAATACATAATCCATTTGAATATTTAAATTCTAAAAATAAAAATAAAAATATAATTATTTTATTAATGTAATTATTAATTTTTTATTTTATTAATGAATATCCATTTTAAAATTGAAAATTGAAAATAATTATATCATTTTTTAATATTTCAATATTCATTATCATTTAATATTCTTTCCATATATATCATAATATTGTTAAATTTTAAATATATACAATTTTTCTTACCCAAATTTTAAATATTCATTTAATTTTTAAAATATATTAACTTTTTCATAATAAAAATAATAAAAATGATCATTAATATTAAATTTTTATATAAATAAAAATATATACTTAATATAGATATATATAACATAATATAATATAAATTAAATAATGATAAATAATAATAAAATTATCAAAATACACTAACTTAACTAATAAAATTAATTTAATAAAATGAATAATAATACAATTATATTTAAATAATTTATTTTATTTATTTAAATTTTACATTATTTATTTTTTATTTATAATTATAATTTTACATTATTTTAATTAACTAAAATGTGAAAAAATAAATTTATAATCTTTACGACTATCATATCACATAAACTTTTCTCAATATCTCAATAAGACATTCAACTTTCTTTATAATTTAAAAATAATCATAATAGTTATTATAACTCATAATTATATTTTATATTATTTTTAATAATATTCACAAATCCATATTAAATATGAATAATTATAAATAATAATCACTTTTTTTTGTTAAAAATAACTTGTATTATATATATATATATTTAAATTACATCGAAATATATTTATTATTAACCAAATTTATCAGTTTTTATTTAAATTTTGTTTTTTATCTATATTTAAAAATGATAAAAAAAAGAAAGAGTTAGAACTCCGACGAGTTTTATAAATAATGGACAAGGAGATAAATGAGAGAAATTGGTCAATTTTTGATTGTGTACAATAAACTAGTTTAATTGAATAAATAAATTGAGAAAGGATTTATTAAAAAATAGTGTTTTATTAATAAATAGTGGTTTTATGGTTTGGAGGTTGAAAGAGAAAGAAAAAGAAAAAGGCGTATATGATATGATGCAGTCTTAAACCCTAAACCCAAGTACGGTGTGTGAGGTGGAAGAATGGAGGAAGAAAAAGTTGAGAGGAGGTTCCCAGTGAAGGCGAAGCTGAAATCGAAAGGGAGAGGATCAAAGCAAACCCCTGAATCCAAGTACTGGTCTTCCTTCAAGACCCGCCAAATCCCCAATCTCATCTCCGTCCCTTCCCTCACCTTCTCTCCCACTCCCCCTCACTCCTTCGCCGCCGCCCACTCCGCCACCCTCACCCTCTTCAGCTCCAAAACCCTCTCCCCCACCGCTACCATCTCCTCCTTCTCCGACGCCGTCTCATGCGCCTCCTTCCGCTCTGACGCCCTCCTCCTCGCCGCCTCCGACCTCTCCGGCCTCGTCCAGGTCTTCGACGTCAAGTCCCGCACCCCCCTCCGCCGCCTCCGCTCCCACACCCGCCCCGTCCGCTTCGTGCACTTCCCTCTCCTCGACAAGCTCCACCTCATCTCCGCCGGGGACGACGCCCTTGTCAAGTTCTGGGACGTTGCCGAGGAGGCTTCCGTCGCAGAATTCATCGGCCACAAGGACTACGTCCGGTGCGGAGACTCTTCCCCTGTTAACTCCGATGTCTTCATTACCGGTTCTTATGACCACATCGTCAAGCTCTGGGACGTTAGGGTTAGGGGTTCGAAATCGTCGGTGCAGGTCAACCACGGAGCGCCCGTGGAGGATGCTGTCTTTTTGCCGTCCGGAGGGATTGTTGCGACGGCGGGTGGGAATTCCGTCAAGCTGTGGGACTTGATAGGCGGCGGGAGGCTTTTGTTCTCCATGGAGAGTCACAACAAGACGGTGACTTCGTTATGTGTTGGTAAAATTGGGAATGATTTTGGAGAAGAATCGAATCAGTCTAGGATTATGAGTGTGGGGTTGGATGGCTACCTGAAGGTGTTTGATTATGGATCATTCAAGGTTACACATTCTATGAGGTTTCCTGCGCCTCTTCTGTCTGTTGGTTACTCGCCGGATTGTTCAACACGAGTGATTGGGACCTCTAATGGGGTGATCTATGCTAGCAAGAAGAAAGTGAAGGAGAGTGAAAAGGTGGAGATTGAGTCCAGTTCGTTTTGGAGAGTTGCGCCAGTGGAGCTTACTGAGAAGAAAGTGTTGAGGCCTTCTCATTTTAGGTATTTCCACCGAGGGCAGGGAGAGAAACCTTCTGCAGGGGATTACTTGGTTATGAAGCCCAAGAAGGTGAAGTTGGCTGAGCATGACAGATTGTTGAATAAGTTTGAGCATGCGGAGGCTCTGGTGTCTGTGTTGGAGAGTAAGAACCCCGAAAATGTGTTGGCTGTGATGGAGGAATTGGTGGCTAGAAAGACGTTGATCAAGTGTGTCTCCAACTTGAGTGCGGAGAAGCTGGAACTGCTCTTGGTGTTCTTGCATAAGTATTCTACCATGCCAAGATATTCCAGTTTGCTGATGGGTTTGACCAAGAAAGTTCTTGAAATGAGGGCGGATGATATTAGAGCTTCTCAAGCCCTCAAGAGTCATGTGAGAAATCTCAAGAGGTCTGTTGAAGAGGAGATTCGGGTGCAACAGTCATTGCAAGAGATACAGGGTATAATATCTCCTTTGTTGAAGATTGCTGGAAGATGAAATTTTGGGCTTCTCATCTATGAGCTGATTTTGTTAGGCTATCATCTTTATCTTTTTTTATTTTTATTTAAGAATGTATTCTTTATTCCAGAATTTTGTTCAATCAATGTCAGTTTCTCTAGAATTTTGTTGGCAAAATTTGATCCTTGGAAAGCACCAGGAAATGTTTTAAAGTATTGCTAGCTGTGTTGAAGGGATTCATCTTCATCTATCGTCTAATTTATATAATTTTGTTTTGTATTATGGCTCTCGCATCTTGCGTATCTTCTATCATGCCGTGTATTGTGCATACTATTGTCATGTTTTATTTTTCTTTTGGCAAGAAGGTATAAAATCTCAAAAATAGATTGTTGTGTGCTATTAAATTAGAGTTCTCCGTGTGCCTATCTAGCAGGTATCCAGTGCTAGATAAAGGTGTAATGTGCTATTATATTAAATCAGTGAACCTTGAATTGCAGTAGTGACAGTACATCGAATTTGTTAACAATTTACTAATTTTGGCAAAGTGACTCTTGAAAATGCTTCTTTGGTGTGCTCCTTATGTTTGCAATATGACATTACTCCTTTCTTAAGGTGACTCATTTGCGTATGAATGTTTAGATAGACTCAATAAGGCAAGTTGGTAATGAACTCATGGTGATTTTATTTAATGATTAAGTTGACATCACAATTTTAGGCTAGGTGGATCAAGGATATGGCTATAAATAATGTACATAGCTTCGTCCAATGATTTAGCAATTATCATAATCAACTCAAATTAAACTATAGAGAATGGAAAATACTGCAAGGGATGTTTTAAAGCTTTACATTGAGAATCTCGACCTTCGGGCTTATGAGGTTCTGGCTTCAGTAGTGTCTGTATTTGCTTCTCTGCTGTGCCTAAGTGATGATAGAAGGATTTCTGAAGGAATATTTGAATGCTGATGCTGTAATAGCTATAGAACTATACACTGTTGGGCGTTACTTCACTTTGATCTCTAGGTCTGGTCTTCTTTGGAAGCTAATGCCCTCCAGCATTATATCCGAGATACAAAACCTGAGTTTGTGTTATTGGTTTTAACAAAGCTACTGGCTTTAATTACCACAGACCCTGATTATAAGCCAGACAAAGGAAACTGAAACCATTTGAACATAAAGTAATACTAAGCAGTCCATACAAAAGAATATTTGTTATTCCACACCTATTCATATATTACCTTTTTAAATATTGATTTGTTGTGTCATCAGTATACAAGTGGGTGAACTTTGCCATGTTGCCGGGCAAATATTTATGCGTGAACCTGCCATTGTTCAGCTGAAAGCTCCTGTCTAAAGTATTTGGTGATCTTCTGGGTCAGTGGTGATTTGATGTATATTTGATCCTGTTTCATGTTTCATGTATATTTGACCCTGTTTTGGGAGATTACGTTTGAGAACAGCACAGCTTGGACATCATTACCTTGCTACTTGCTCTTTTAAGTCTTAAGACAGCCTACATTTTAATTTTACATTATTTGTCTGGCATTCTTGTGTTCATAATTGGCCTTTATTGTCACTCTAGTGTTTGTGTAGTTCGAATATCCTGAAAATGCTCACTTTATACGTCGAAACTACCAAGCTACATGACTTGAATTTTGTAATGAGTGCAGTGAAAGAATGGAGGAGACATAAACATAGTATTGATTCAATTTTTGGATTAAACTGAATATGGGTAAGGACACGATTGAATCAACTTTGTAACCCTCCTCTTCAGCTGTTCCTATTGATTTTTCTTATCTGTATATGCATGGTAGCATTGGAAGATCTATCCATTCAGCAGAACAAAAAGTGAATCTTGAAAGGCCCTTCAGGATATATTATTTTAATGGACGTTTTATGGTACCTCTTCTTTGTTTAACTAACTATTTTTGTCATGCTTTCATTTGCATCCCTTTCCCCACCCCCCTGGAACAGCTTAATTTCCAAATATCTCATGTTGTTGAGATACTTGAGGTAAAGAGGCTACAATTTAGATGGGCACTTTCCTCTGTCTATTTTTCATCTTAGATCACATAACCCTTTGTTTTAAGTTTTAAGGAGTGGATTCTTGTGAGTGGAAAATGATGAATTTGAAGACAAACAGAGTGAAAAATGAAGTTGTTTGAATTAAATGAAAGAAAGTCAAAGTGAAGAAAAATGAATAAAAAAGTATTGAAATTTACAAGTGATATAAATTTTTTTATATGAAATTGTAATATTAGAATTGTGACTTTGTGATTAACAATATTTTAAAATGAAATATAATTAATTAATTTACAAGAAACTCACTTGTGATTAAAATACTATTATCGTTCAGTTGAAAAAAATAAATACGAATTATTTGATATTGTAAGAATATACAAAATTATTGTTGAAAATAAAATTTAATAATTAAATAATATTTTTGAATAGAAATAATTATAAAATATTTATAAATTTCATAAAAATTAATAAAACAAACAAACTGTATAATATAATATGATGAAATAAAGAAAGTTAAATTACAATAATTAGGTGAAAATTAAAAAAAAAAGTCATATACTGAGAGTAATCTAATACTACCAATAAATATTAAAATATATTAAAAATATTATATATTACTACCAATAAATCTAAGTAACAACTGAGAGATTATATAAATGTAGGAAATTAAGACTACAAAACAGCTTAATTAGTACTGAACTTGTTTATGAGTTGACAACTGAACACTTGTTCCGAATTTCTCCAGCAGAGTCAGTGAGGACCTCAATGTTTCCCATTCTCTTCATTGACTGTGCGAACTCTGTGAAGAACTTGTCTTTATCCGCCAACTCTCCAGCTATATCTGCTGACTGATCCAGTGTTAGAAGGGCAGCATCTGATTGGAACAGACCCTTCTTCTGGAGAAGGTTAGGATAAAAGTCACTATCGAAATTGGTAGAGCTTTCAGGGTCCATTTCCACCGTTGTGGTTCTGTCACTCAGACTCTGGCACTTGGTCTTCAAGAATGCAGCATAGGTGTCATTCAAAGATGGGTCTTGATCACCTTTCCCAGTGAAATTATAAAGCCTGTTACTGAACAAGTTGCAATGCCCAACTCCAATTGTGTGTGCCCCTACATATATGAAAATCATTTATATGTACAAAAAAATGCATTTTGGCATGTATTAGCAATTAATATTATGAATGTCACCTGATAATACAACCAGATCGTGCAAAGTGAGACCTTTGCTAGCAAAACTCTGTCTGAGTTGGGTGAGGTTGAAGAAAGGTGCTGGGATATTGGCTAAGGCTTCGTTACTTGTCGATACCTTGCCATCTCTTCTACCAGTGAGAACTTCCCACATTTGTTTATTATTAAACTGCAAAGTTTATATGTCAGTAAAACATGCAAAAAAGTAATAAACTAATTGATAATAAGAATATTTATGTGTTAAAACAAATTCAAGATGTATGTATAATTAGAGTAGTAGATATGAAGAGTTGGCTTACTTGAACAGAAACAGCGTCCCTTGCTGCCAATGCCAGTATGTCAGCACAAGATACAGTTTTGGGACATTTTGCTTCCACTGCACTTTTTATGGCATCTATGACATCAAACCCAGCCAAAGATAGATTTGGAATTGCATCCCTCTCTGCTGTGTTATTGGCAGTAGAGCTCAACAAAACCGACCCATCACAGCCCTGAAATGTGCGTTTGCAGTGAAACCATGTTATGCTATATATACACAGTTAGCACTTTTGCATGTTGTAACATGCAAAATTTGTGTATCAAAAACTGGATGAAAATATCCCTTAAAAGAAAACATAAATACATAAAACAATGGAATTGATAGTAATATGTATGTATATACCCTGACAAAACAATCATGAAAATGCAATCTAATCAGCTTGGCTGGCAAATTGGGATTAGCAGACACATGCTGCTGTGTTTGGCTCTTAATGATGTCCTCGGCTTGAGGGCAGGAATTTCTGTAGAAATTTTTTGTCAGGCTTCCTCCTTGACAAACCCCAAGGAAAAGTACAACACATAGCAAAATTGTGAATTTCATACTCAAATGCAACCCTTCTTAACTCACTTCCCTATAGTAAGTATATAGTGATATAAAGCTTGAGAAATGGAATGCTTAGCTACAAGGACCTTGATCCCTTTTATAGGCATTACAAGTCATCCTTCTAAAGCATATATTATGTATTTTATAATTGTGTTATAAATATAATTGCATGCATCTCTTCAATCGTTGGACGCAATATGCATGCATAGGGCATAGCTATAGCTATAGTTTCATTCAAATATGCACCTACCAATGAACAGTGACGACGCGGTTTTGAAATTAATAGAATATAAACCCAGAGAATAAATCAACTTTTAAAAAAAAAAAACTTAGTCTGTAGTGGTTAGAACATGCCAGCCTTGTATAATTGTGTTCCTTTTTGTCATAATCTTCTTAGGTCAACCCTCTTTTAAGTTTTCTTGTGTAGTGATAACTCTCTGAATTATGCACGTCTCTTAACATATATATCAAAGAGTCACAGTGAGATGCAAATACAGACAGAATATATGTTAAAAGTCTTTAGTTTAGCCCACTACATATGTGTTTTAATATTTAGATTGAGCCGTTTTGAAGCATTAACACTGCTTCCATTATTGGTTTGCCCAAAAAATAATAGTTGGGTACTGATTACCATTTCTTCAAGAGTTACACATAACCAGCTTATATCAGAAAGGTTCATACTTTTGTATTCAATAATCAAATAACTCAACCTTATAAAACCAGAGTTTATAAGTTAAAGTCTTGATTGAAATATGATAGATGGAAAAAAGTGATTGAAAGATAAGATTTGTTAAAGATAATAAATCAAGCTTTCTTATGGAGACATATATAAAGTCAGTGAATATTTGTCCTGCTGATATATATAGTTATAAGAAAACTAAAGGGAGAAAAAGCACGACATGATTTCATGCTATTACGAGGTTTGTCTAATTAGGAGATTGTTATAAAAAATGGTATATTGTATAGTAAATATATAGAGTTGGTGTTGAATATCAATCCAGTTATAAAAATCAATATGGCTATGCTCATTCAAAGGTTGAGCTGGAGTTTTGATCGGTAATGAAACTGAGTAAATCGAACATGTGCAGATGTTTCGTGTTTATATTATCAAACCAATTGTAGATATATGCCAAACAGTTGCATACATTGCCCTGTTGTTTCTTGTGATAGAAGGTAACAACTGAAGTTATTTGCATTCCAAGGAAGGTTTAATTAAGGGGGAAAAGAAATTTCATTATAACCAAAGTCAATGCTTATCTGTGCATGGTTTTCATGTCTGTCTTCTTGTTAGACCCTCTGCACATGGTTGCTCGATCAGGGCTTTAAGATGTCTTGTCTTTAGACACAAATGGTTTTGGTACATTCATTTCACTTCTCTCAATAACCACATATATATATATATATATATATCCTCGTTCTTGCACGATTGGCCTATAAGCAGTAAACTAGTGTAAAAATCACAAAACTACAAGTTTGACTTTATGTTCACATAAAAAAGTCAATATTCTGCCAGAGGTTGAGATTACTATATCTAACTAGGTACTATATACTAAACTTGGGTTCTTATGGCCTGTAACATGTTTAATCCTTTCCTCTCTTCATTTTCAATGAAAAACTTAAAATTAAGTTAGAAATACGTTTAGTTGATTTTGTTGACTTTTTAAAAATGTTTCTGAAAATAAATCTATATTTGAAAGAAAAATCTTTTATGCAGATGTGAAGCATGTTTCATAGAAGAGTTTATGGGTATATGTTGTTGTGAAAGCATAAAATAATTAAGAGATGAGAACCAAATAAATAATGCATGTTCGTTAGTCATTTTATCTTTAAATAAAGTTAGAGTCAAACACAAATAGAATATCTCTTATTTTTAGGCACAACTAAAACAATTTCTTATGATAAAACAAAATAAGAACTCTTAAACACTATGTTCTAAGCAACAGAAAATCAAACTTCGACAAACTAGATAAAAAAAAACCTGTGTATGTAATTGTTTCAGCACACTTTCAGCATATCCCCACCTTACCTCAATAATTGCAAACACCTAAAAGCTTAAATCTGGATATATGCACCTTGTTATTTTGTTTTCAGGTAGAATAATTTCACTCCTCCTTTGATTTGAAACTCTGAAACTCCTAAGGTTGCTTAAGATAATTTATCCTGCAAGAAATTATTTACAAATTTATATTTCTTATCTATATGATAAATTTTTACTCTTTATGTACAATCACGTCGATATGTTAATTCGGCCCAACCCACAGGTTTGACCTTGATCCACATGGGTTTGGGTAAAAAAATATGCACGAGCCAAAAATTCTACATAAAATTTAAAGTTCATAGGCTCAAAATGCCAACAAAAAGTCTCATAGCCGGACCAACCCATGAGTCATTTTTTAAAATAAAGCTGTTAAAAATAAATAAATAAAATATTTTAAAAAATCTTTATACATGATGAAAAACATTTACTTAATCCAAAACTAATTCTTGTATATGTTAAGTGGGTCAGATTTAAAGACTTATTTTAAGTTAAGTCAAATTGACATCATTTCAAGTTGGTTGAGATCAACTTATGTTAAGTCGAGTTTAGGTCAGGCTAAGATAAATCAGATTTAAGTCAAACCAAGTTAGGTCTGATCCAATCAAGTCAAGTTAGGCCTAATCCAAGTCGTGTCAAGTTACACAGGTTGAGACAAGTTAGGTTGGACTGAGTCCAAGTTAAACTGAGTCTAATTTTAGATAAGTCAGGTTAGGTTGAGATAAGTCTAACTCATGTTGGTCAAGTTGAGTTGTGCCTAGGTCATGACGAGTCAGGCAGAGACTAGGTTTATCCGAGTCAATCCTAGATTAGTATGGACAAGGTTAGATTAGCACAAGTCAAGCAAAGTTTGTTCAAGTTCACGTTGTGTAAAGCTATGTCAAAACCACCTAAGAGCAAGTCGAGTAGGCTCACCTCGAGTTGAGTTGAATGGGTTCATGTCGGGTCGAGTTTCAATCCACATTGGATAAGATTGAGTGGGCCAAGTCAAGTTTGGCCCACATTAGGTTGAATCAAGTCGAATCTACTTCAAGTCGAGTCATTTTGGACTCAGCTCGACAAAGTTGAGTAGGGCTCACCTTAGAGTCATTTGAGTTGGACCCACCTCAGGTTGAGTCAAGTCGAGGCCAAGCCAGGCTCAAGTCGAGCTAAGTCGAGTATGGTTCACATCAAGTTGTGTCAAGTCATGCCCAAGTCAGTGCAAGTTGAGTTGGACCCATTTCAGACCAAGCTGATTTAGACCCACTTCACGTTGCATTGTGTCGGGCCCACATCGAGTTGAGTAAAGTCAATCCCCATCGTATCGAGTAGAGTTTAGTCTACATCAAGGTTAAGTAGAATTTAGTTCGAGATGAGTTAAATCCACATTGAGTCATGTTGAATCAGGTCCACACCATGATCAGTCAAGTAAAACACACATCATATTGAGTCTAGTTAGGACTATCTTGAACGAATCGAGTCAGGCCAACTTCAAACTAAGCTGAGTCGGACTCACTTCAAGGGAGTGATGTCTGTTTCAGATAAAATCTTATATGAATTTGTGTTTTATGAAGAAATATATAACATAGTATTATATGTATGTACAAACCAATCTCACTAATGAAAAGGTGAAGGTGTCATATTTACGGATCACACCATAATAATCCATGTTGGGGAGTGAAACTAGGTCGACAATTACTCAAATTTTTCTGTTCGTTGTCTTTATTCCAAATTGTGATCCACTTGATCCTTTTTCCTTTGGATTCTCTATTTTTCAAATTGCAACCACTTTTTTTATTTTCTCTTTTTGAGTTTTTTGTTTTCGACTTAATATTGAAATATTTATTCAATATTCTCATTCATCTTAGTTGTCAATCCTGGTTTATTTTCAGTTGTTGTCTTACGCTAACTATAAATTGAAGCGTGGAGTTCTGATTTTACAAAGATCTACAAATTGTCCTTCCCAGGTTCAAAATTCCACTACAGAAGTTTAGACCTTCTCTACATAATTTTTGAACTTTTCTCTATAATTCAATTTTTAATTATGAATCTTATTAGGTGGAATGGTGTATCTAAAAACTTAGTGTAAGATAGTTCATTAAAAAAAGGAAATCTAAATTTAGTTAGCTCCAATTCTTTAGTTTCTTACATAAAAATATTGTTTTTCTTTTTCTTTTTAGTTTATTTTGACTTTTGATATTCTTTTGTGTTCATGGATTCTTAAGTTTGTTCTTATTGAATAATTGCCATGAAAAGTTCAACGTTCAAATTAATTCAAGGTTTAAATGATAGTCAGAATTTTAATTCTATTTTTTTCTTTTTATTTATGTCTCATTTTCATTTTCTTTTTAAATTTATTTCATAACTATAACTTTGTATTGAGAAATGGACCATGAGATTATGATTGATTAATTTCGTTTATTTAAAATAAGAGTGTTAAAATAGACTTGTCTAATCTGTTTTTTTTTCAATACCGGTAAAAAATGGACGGAATATATAATTATGATTAGATAGATTGAACAACTTACTAAGTTTTCTTTATATATATATATATATATATATATATATATATATATATATATATATATATATATATATTATATATATATATATATATATTTTTTTTTTTTTTTTTTTTTTATATAATATAATTTATTTTATTTTTTT
>Ga0123342_1006594_pt1 | contig 15977 bp, 9 predicted proteins | sample Turbeawhitnodule_FD_89960 | JGI IMG/M metagenome (GOLD analysis project Ga0123342, IMG submission 89960) | Root nodule microbial communities of legume samples collected from Mexico - Turtle bean Mexico white nodule | ecosystem: Host-associated > Plants > Roots > Nodule | place: Mexico: Nepantla... | reverse complement strand
GGGGGGGGGGGGGAGGGGGGGGGGGAAAGATTTGGGGTGGGGTGGGGGGGGGGGGGGGGGGGGGGGGGGCGACGTGGAAGTATGCATGTTTCAATTTGGTGATGACACTCTATTCATGTGTGGAAACTCCTACACCAACATTTTCACTATCAAGGCGATTCTGAGGTGTTATGAGCTTCTGTCTGGTTTAAAGATCAATTTTCACAAATCAAGATTGGCAGGTATTAATGTTGACAGAAATACCGTAGAAATGTATGCTAAAACCCTAAACTTTAAGTCCATGAAGATCTTTATTTAGTACTTGGGGTTCCTAAAATGTATGCTAAGAAGGATACAGTTTTGGGAACCAATTTTGAACAAGTAAAGTGCTAGACTTAGTACATGGAAAGGGAGATTTCTTTCTTTGGCTGGAAGAATTTGTCTTATTAAGTCAGTGTTTACTGTTATTCCTCTTTTCTATTTATCTTTTTATAAAGCTCCAACAGCGGTGTGTGAAAAGATTGTTACTATTCAGAGGAGATTCATGTGAGGTTGGGGAAAAGTACTCAAACCAATCTTCTGGGTCAGCTGGGAGAAGGTATGTAAACCTCTGGATGAAGAAGGAATGGGGGTTAAAGATGTCAGGAAGTTCAATTGTGCTCTATTGAAAAAAATGGAAATGGAGGATGCAGAGTGATGAAAAAGGGAAATGGAAAGATATCCTAGAATCCAAATATGGAACGGTTGATGGGAGTATACATTGTCATCGGAAATTTCAATCTTGGTGGTGGAGAGATATATCAAAAGCTTGTGGTGAAGGAGATGAAGTTGGGTGGTATCAACAAGCCCTATCTTGGAAAATTGGTTATGCGAACAAAGCTAGATTTTGGGAAGATGCTTGGGTAGAGAATGTGAATATTAGTACCCTGTTCCCTAGACTACACTCCTTGTCTCTGGATCAAGGTCTAAAGGTGGGTGAGGTTGGCGAATGGGGGGAGTTAGGGTGGCAATGGCGGCATAACTGGAGAAGGAGCATGTTTGTATGGGAATCTGTGTTGGAGGATGACTTGCTAAGATATTTAGCTAAGGGGGCTCTGAATAAGGAAGCCAACGATTGTATTGTGTGGGGAGGGGAGGTATCAGGGGCCTTTTTAGTGAAGTCGTCCTATGCTTGTTTGACTAACCAAGATTCTGGCACTAAGGAAGGTATCTTTAAAATGTTATGACAAACAATAGCAACACCAAAAGACCAAACCACTGCTTGGAGGATCCTATTAGATAGACTTCCTACCAAAAACAATTTCATTCGAAGAGGTGTACTTATTAGCTCGCCATTATGCATGTTCTGCCAAGCCTCGTAAGAGTCGACCCAACACTTGTTACATGCATTCTTTGTTATAGTTGGATAGGTGTCGTGCTGGCACAACATAATGACTTGAAGTGTCACTTTGAGAATTTTCACTTAATGCACTTCATCTCTAGGTAGAATCAAGTTTGGAAAAGTATGTGGGTAAGTATGTGGGTGATAATAGTAAGGTGTATTTAGGATAAAGAAACGGGTTAAAAAGGGAATTCCGGATGCAAAAGAAATTTTTCCCTCGGCACAACTATTATCTTGGTTTTGGTTGAAGCATAGGATAAAACTCTGTCTGATTGGATCCTAAATCCTAACCAATGCATACCAAGTATTGACTGAAAGGAAGGTATGCTGGGAGCTTTTTTGGGTGATACTGGGGAGATAAGGTTGGAGGTGGAACATACTGTTGTTGTTTTGGTAGAGGGAGAAGGTCTGATGACCTGTACATATGAGTTCGCCTAGGAAGAAATCAGGTTTTGAAGGAAATGGAAGAAGTAGGAGTATATGCTGGGTGTAGTAGCTGCTGGGCGATGGACTCTTGTACTTGGCAGCAGGAAAATATTCTTTGTGTGTAATGTGGTCCCTCAACACAAATTGCGTGCTGCCAAGAGGAAACATTTTCTTGGTGATTAATTGGGGGTGGGTGCGCGACAATATCAATGTTCAAAGAACTCCAAAGTTAGGGGTTAAGCGTTTCTATCAGCTGGATCAGAGGCACTAGAGGTGCAGATTTACTGGGTTTCTTTTTTCGGGTTACTATATGCAGCTATGGAGAGCCAGCTAAAGATGTTGTAACAACCCATACAGAATCATGGGCGTCAGATGTGGCCATCACAATCCTTGAAATTTTTCCCCTTGAATTGAGCATTGCAGGAGGACCGGATACTCCTTCGGTTTGGCTGGATGGATGAAGGTCCGTAAAGTACTCTTGGAGCTACGAAAAGCCAGGACGCTCTTACATGCTTAATGTCTTTGCTGCTGGGAGAAAAGGCTATTGTGGAGGAGGGGTTTGGTGCTTTAAGGGGATGAATATATTTGTTTTTTGTTCAACCGAGGGGCCTATGAAGTGTGGTCCTGGTGTGATGTAATCAATCTTGTAGGTGCGGGGCGGGGCTCTAATTTTTAGAGCCATAATGACGAGCATGACAGTCACTCGGTGGTGGAGGGAACATGAAGGAATGTTGTCAAGGGCATAACAGGGCAGCTTGGGATATGTTTGTGCGTGGCAGCAGTAGAGTCTACACATGGGAATCCTCACGAGCATATTTGCCACTTTCTCTACTTTTTAGTAGCAACCATGGCAAATAAAAAGGGGTTTAACCACTGCTTCTCTTTTTTCTGCCAAATTCTACAACAACCATGTCAAATCAAAATCTATGATTTGATTTTGTTGCCTTAAATTGTATAAGGTTGAAACACCCTTACCCTCTTAATTTTATTTTATTCTTTTACTCATAAAAAATAATAATATTTCTCTCAAGTTGAACTTCCCTCAGTCATCTCCTTCACAAGCTCAATCAATTGGTGCCTCCTCTCCTTCAACATCACAACACCTTCTCAAAGCCATCCTTGTAATTATGTTATTTGTCGCATGGCTAGCTCCTTCCCTATGTTCACCTCCTCTCTCAAACCAGCCTTTTGCATCATACTGTTCAAGAACAGCCTTGTCTCCTCAACTTTGATAGGAAGGTGCTGGTGTAGCATGCGACCTCCAAGGAGTTCAGTCATGCAACCTTTTTCATGAACCTCCAATAAGGTCCATAGGGTGGCATTGCAAAATCTGAAGAACCGTAAGTGATGTAGTCCAAATTTGTTTTTTTGGTTCGGTTTAGGAAGCAAGTTTCGTTGGTTTTTGAGGCATTGACTTGCCATTTCAGGCGATGAAACAAGAAGACAAGACTTGGAACCAAACCAAAGGAAGACGAAATGACCATAGCGAGATGAGATGGTGTGAAATGCTTGGTGGGGCAGCTTGGTGAGGAAGTAGAGGTGTCCTATTACAGGGAGGGCTATAGGACTTGGTGGTAGGCGTCTCTTTATACCAAACTTTTTGAGGATTACACGTAACAAGAAGAATATTGAGGCTAGCAAGAAGAGAAGGAACAAAATATGGTCACCAAAATCTGCCATGAATGTTGGAAACAGTTATCAATGAACAACACAACCAGCAATCAAATGATTGGGGATTCAATGTTGTAATGTTAAAGAGGTTCTTCCTGCTTAAGTATGCATATTATGTCGTTCAACTTGTTAAGAAAGCATGTTCTAAGAGTACTATATAGTGATAAACCAATTCTGTAACAGATTACAGAATTATAATTAAGAATATAAATAATCTTTTAGTAAAATAAAATAGTTTTGAAATTATATTATATACTTATTGTTTTCTTGTTAAATAAAAATATTAGAGTACTGGTCCTATGTAAATTGTCCTTTTGGGTTCCCTCCAACCTGCATCTACCCATAAATAAAATTTTTGTTATGATAATTTGAGAGGATCATCAATTTGTTATAAACTGTCACATACTTTATTACAGAAAGACAACCATCATGTGATAAGTAAATAAATGTGATTAAATTTAATATATTTAAATATTTAAAATTCTTTATGCAAATAACTTTTCTCAATGAAATGCATTTAAATGCTTTTTTTCTTCACAAGTTTCATCTTTCAGAAATATCGTCTTTTGATGGATTCCAATAGTTCTGAATTTAAATAAAAAAGAAAAACTACGGTAAATTAATAAAAAGCCTGTTAAAATTATTTTAAGATAATTATTGCAAAAAAGTAACAAATTTATCGAACAAACACGTTATACTCTAAAATTACTTTACCCTCTGCAATCTTCAACCAAGCTATTTTTTGATACCAATGTTTTAACAATTTTTAATCAGTAATAATAATGGAAATTTAGTATAACTGCATCAAGATTTCGATCTCTTTGAATTCAACCATGTTAAAATTTCAAAATTATTGGTTGATCGTAATTAAAATTAATTAAGTAATTAACGGATCATATGACGCAATCTTTATATTTTTTTGTCCTCAATTCTTTTATAATATATTCAAAGTTAAACTTATTAGAAATTCGTCATGGTTACTAATAATCGCAACAAGTACCTCTCACCCACTACAAGAAAATCATGAAATAGAAACCATTTTTTAGACACCAACATAATTAGTTGCAATAGTAACTGAATTATTAGAGACCATTTTAGAAACTAAAAAAATTGATTTCTAAATTAGTTTCTATTATTGTTAAATAGTTTTTAAATTAGTATCTAATTAGCAAGCAAGGTTTTTGCTACCAAATTTAGAAACTAATTAATTGGTTGTTAAAACCTTAGTTGCTAATTAGATACCAATTTAGAAACTATTTAACAATAATAGAAACTAATTTAGAAACCAATTTTTTTTTTAATTTATAAAATGGTCTCTAATTTAGTTACTATTGCCACTAATTATTTTGGTATTTAAAAAATGGTTTTTATTCCATGATTTTCTTGTAGTGACCTAACGTGATTAAAAAATAAATATAATTTTATTCTCTTAAAAATTGTATTAATATTATAAATGGCTACCTTAATTAATATTTAGTTGTTATTGATCTTCCTTGTCATCTACTTATGTATTATTGTTTTCATTAACATTGACCAATTTTATATTCTTCTATGTAAAGTTGTAGTGCTCTAGTTCCATGATTGAAAATCAAACATTTCTTTCACAGTTTAGGAAAATAACAAACTACATCCACAATAACACACAATCAACATTCCATGCCAATTTGCTTACAAGAAAGATAAAATGTTCATGCACAAACATAAATTACACACTTAAAAGAGATTTTTCCATAAACACTTTAAAAAAAATTTAAAAAGTTTCTCATAAGCTAACAACTTTTGAGTTTGGTCCTCCTTCACGGTACCAACAAGCACCTAATATGAGATTGTCCACTTTGAAATTCAGTGATCCTTCACAATTTTGTCCTTAAAAGACACTTTTCAAGAGGGTTAAAGGGAGAAAGGAGTATATAAATTATTCGTCATCTTAACTCCTAAACGATGCTATCTTAACGGACTCCTGAACGATGTGAGACTATATTGGTCATACTTGAACAAACTCATGAATCGAGGTCTAAAGGGAACAAATTCCCCCTAATTGAGGGCTAAGGATTAAAGATTCATCTTTGGAATATCATTTCGTGAACAATACCTCAAACGCGATGATTGACCCTAACGATGTTATCTTAACAGATTTGAGGTCGAAACATTAGTGTTGTCTGTGGCGATCGAAAACTTGTTCCCTTAACCCTCGGGGAGACTTGTTCGGTAGGTTCAATTATCGTCTCATATCATTCAAAAATCGAGGCTAACAATAGTGTATATATACCTTAGTCCTTTATCCTTCCAAGACATCTTCTAATTACAAAATCAAAATCAAAATTTTAAGTTACAAAACGAACAATACATTAGATAGAGTGATTGATCTATCGATACCTTAGATACGGTGATTGATCTAGCTATGAATTTATATTTATACATAGGTTACAATAAAAATATAAAAGTAATTATGAGAAAACTAATTTCATTTTTTTTCTTGTAAGTGTTTAGGAAAAAGTCCATCTAAACATACCCTTAGCCCAAAGGAGAAGACCTAGCAACAGAAACACATAACAAAGGATGTGCCCTAGGAAGTGCCGTTCCAGGTCTCTCTTCCATGTCAACTACTCCTTTTCCTTCCTCACCAACCTTCCATTCAAAACACTCAATCATACCAGCCAAGGTTATGGGAATAATCTGCAAAGCTAGTGAAGCACCAGGGCAGCTTCTTCTCCCAGCTCCAAATGACAGAAGTTCAAAATGTTGCCCCTTCAAGTCCAATGGGCTTTGTCCCTCTTCATCAAGGAACCTCTCTGGCTTGAACTCAAGTGGGTTTTCCCAGTAGTTTGGATCTTTACCAATGGCCCATACATTTACAAACAAAGTGGATTTTGTTGGAATGTCATACCCTTTAACATTACAATCTTGAGTGGATTGTCTCACTACTAAAGGTCCAGTGGGGTGAAGCCTCATTGTTTCCATTACTATGGAGTGAACATAAGGAGAGTTGGGAATATTTGATTCCTCCACCAATCTATCTTTACCAACCACTGATTCAATCTCTTCCCTTGCTTTTCTCATCATCTCTGGATGATTTATTAGCTCAGCCAAACCCCACTCTATTATTGTGGTTGATGTCTCAGTTCCAACACCAAACATATTCTGCAAATTACATAACCAAAAAACTTGTACTTTATTTTTTCCTTTAACACCAATAACATAAGCTTCTCATATCTTATTTAAATAGGAAAAACTATTATTCAGTCATAATCACAGTAAAAATCATATTATTATTTAATACTGCAAAAAGTTTTATGCGTAGAAACTATATTGTTACATAGAAAATGTGGAAGAGGTAGGAGTGTGGGATGATTTGGAATGGAGGTGGACCTTAATTGGAGGAGAAGTAGATTTGAATGGGAATTGGTATTGGAATCTGAACTCGGAAACCATATCTCTAGGGTCAGAATAAGGAAGGATGTGGAGGATACCCTACTGTGGAGAAGTGATGAATATGGCTATTTTTCGGTAAGATCAGCATATGAGTGTCTGTCTAAGCCTGAAAGGGGTCCCCAAAAAGAGGTGTTTATCCTCCTTTGGAAGGTGAAGACTTTTCGTAATGTGATGCTTATGGTCTGGAGGGCACTGTTGGGGAGAATCACCACAAGACTGAGTTTGAGAAGTCGAGAGATTATGATGAACTCTACCGCCTGTGCGTTATGTTTGTCCGCAGAGGAGTCTTGCCAATATCTTTTTGTGGAATGTGAACATGCATGGCGGGTGTGGACTATGTGCTTTAAATGGATCGGTATATTGTTCGCCCAACATAATGACATTACGACTCACTTTGAGAGCTTCTTTCTGTTAAATGGTAGCCGAAAACAAAATTTGGTCTGGAAAGGGGTAGTATGGACAGCTATAGTTTGGAGCCTGTGGGAGCATAGAAATGCAGTGGTGGACGCTGAAGAAGTGTTACATAAGGCCCAACTTAAATCGTGGTTGTGGTTAAAGCATAAGGGACACAATTTCTCTTATTCGTTTTCTGACTGGATACTGAATCCTTGGTCCTGTATTAGTATCTATAAGTAATTGTCTGTATGCGATATAGGAAGACGGCGGAAGAAGGGATCCTTGAGGTAACCGTGGAATTTGAGAAAGGATGAAGGCTGGTCCTGTGAGGGGGTGCTCCTTTATGTGTTATTAGTTAGGATCTACTTGGTAGAGTGGGCAAGGAATTACGTTTGCTCTGCAGTGTGCTCTGGTGCTGTTACTGATGTCTTGGTTTTCTGGAGGTGTAACTCTTGTGTTGTCATGGTGTGGGGAGACCGTTGTATAAGATGTTGGTCTGAAGTGGAGGGGGGTGATTTTGGCGGCTTTGTGTGGTTGTTGGGTGGAATGGCAAAAGGTGCTGGTGTTAATTGTAGAAAACCATTGTGCTGCCCTGTTGACTGTCTGCTGGTTAAGATCTGCTGGTTTTGATGACCAGGTATTCACCCCTAGTTCTGGAGCTGTCCGAAGGCATCACTATGTCTTGGTGTGGTGTTTCGTCTAGGACTGCAGATGCTAATGAAGAGTGGAGGCTTAATATGATGGAGTTTGGTTAAGGTGAAAGTTAGGAAGAAGGGGAAAATTGGAGGTAGGGGAAGTCTTAGTTTGCTTTGTGGTAGATGGATGCTTAGGTGTAGGTCTGTTTGATGGTTGAGTGTTGATGTAGAAGTTTGTTCCGCATGCAAAATGTAGAATTTTTATTCTGGTATGGTCACTGAGAGGGTTGGTGCAATAACCTTATGAAGTTGATTGTAGCATGGTGCACCTTTATAATGTTTACCTAGAGGCTTAGTCATTTCATTTGTTTTTATGGAATAAGTACTGCCAAATAGTTTTGTGCGCCTCTTTTATGGGTACGTGGATGTAGTATATGGCTTTTCATCAGTATAAGGGTTGGAATACTTTTGAAATATCTTTTTAATTTAATTAATTTATTGTTGATAAAAAAAAACATAGAAAATAAGGAAAAAAATTTAATTTTTTGTCGCATGAAAGTTTTTACAGTATTTAAATTAAAATAAGGGAATTTAAATATATTTATATTCTATCTAATATATATAGATAAAAACACTAAAAAATGGTAATGGATATACTAGACCAAAGCAAAGAGGAAAAAGAACAATGAGGACAAGAAAGAAGTAACATTTTTTATTGAGAGTATGATAAGTTAAAACCCAATCCTTCGTTGCATGCTTATTCTTAGTCTTAATTAATTAGAGCATTTAGCATGACACAAAGGGAATGGCACGAGTCTTGGTTTTGGGATACAAATCATGGGTTGAGCTCTTGAAAGAATAAATGAGGTTCCTTCTTTCATGTCAACACAACCACAATTCTCTTCATTCCATTCAAAGCACTGAATCATAGCAGCAAGGGTGGTGTGAGCAACCTTTAGTGCCAGTGAAGTTCCAGGACACCTTCTTCTTCCACTCCCAAAAGGCAAAAGCTCATAATGTTGTCCTCTCACATCAACTTCACATATTTTTCCACTCTCATTGTCTTTGCTAACAAACCTTTCTGGTATAAACTCAAGAGGGTTATCCCAATGCTTTGGATCCTTACCAATAGCCCACAGATTAGTGAAAACCTGAGTTTTTGCTGGAATGTCATATTCAGCAATGGTGCAATTCTTGGTTGATTCTCTCAATACAAATGGAGAAGGAGGGTGAAGCCTCAGTGTCTCCTTCACTATGGCTTGGAGATAAGGAAGATTACCTATATCTAATTCCATCACCATTCTGTCTTTGCCGATGATACATTCAATCTCCTTCCTTGCTTTCTCCATTACTGTTGGATGGTTAATTAGTTCTGCCAGTGACCACTCTAGAGTAACTGCAGTTGTGTCTGTTCCACCTGTGAAAATATCCTGATAAATTATAAAGAGAAATTGTTATTCACTCAAAATCTTAGCATACTTCTACGAAATTTATTGGTTGTAGAAAAAGGGAAGTGACAAGAAAACTAAAATTTAATAATTCTATGTAGGACTAATACATACATACGGTAATTGCATTCGCCTAAGTAGTATAAACATCTGATTATTTATAATTTTTAAAATGTAAGATATTAGAGAAAAGTTTATATATTATATAATTATAAATTATATAAATTGATAATAAAGATTTATATGTATAAGTATGTTTTATTTTATTTTTTTAGTAAAAAATATTTTTTATGATTGATTGAGAATGATTTATTCTTTATTTTAATAATTATAATAAAAATTTATATAATAAATTTGAGTTTTTAAAAAATTATTGTATTACTTATTTTTACCAGAAATCCAAAAAATATATTTTTAATCGTGTATTTTACAACACGTGTCATACAAGTTAGACTTTTTTTTATCGATGAAAATAACATAAAGAAGCCTTAGAAGTTAGTACTTCAAATTCTAAAGTGAGGTTCCTAAAGAATATTACCACCAAGAAGGCTTTAATGTTGTCTCTGGTTATTTTCACCTCTGAGCTTTGATCTTCATAAATGCTCAAAAGAGCATCAAGAACATCTTTTGGAGCATCCTTTTTGGTGAATTTATTTCTTGCCTCTTCATGTTCCCGAATGATACTTTCAATGATGGTGTCAAACCTCTCACGAGCCTCCTTCATTCTCTTCCCAATTCCCTGGAGATCCAATTCCCTACAAAACCAAAAATAATCTGCGAGGTTAAACATTCCACTCACCTTGGAACACTCCTTCACCCTTTCTGTCACCTTGTGAGCCTCTCCATCAATGTTGAAACAGCTTTTGCCTATTGCCATTCTCATCACTATGCCGTTTGTTAGCTTCAAAAGCTCATCTCCAACATTCACACCCTCACATGCTTCACCTTTCATTTTCATCATCACCACAAACCTATTTATCTCCTCTCTCCTAATGGGTAGGAGTTGATCCAGCATCCTCCCATTAAGAAGTTCTGACATGCAAAGCTTCTTCATGAACTTCCAGTAGGGTCCATAAGGGGAAAACCCTAGATCAGACGAGTTATAAGTGAGATGGTTAATAGCAACATTTGCTGGTCTGTTGGAGAAAGAAAGTTCATGTGTTTTGAAGATCTCTTGGGCAATTTCTGGTGAGGAAACAACAACAATGGGAGTGGAGCCAAGGTAGAGGTGGATCAATGGTCCATAACGATTTGAGAGCTTCTGAAAAGATCTATGAAGTGGTGGCTTTAACAAGTGGAAGTGTCCAATAACTGGTAAAGCCAAAGGACTAGGAGGAAGGCGAAATTTTGCAGTTTTGAATATGGCTTGAAGCAATACTATTGAGGCTAGGAAAATAAGGAATATAGGTATGTAACCTTCAATATCATCCATTATTCTCTTTTCTTTTCTTTTTATTGGTAAAAAGGAAATAAATTAAATTGAAGTATTTCAGATAAATCTCCTTATATAAAAGTAACTAGAATTAATTTTCAAAAGACCTTACATGGACTAGAACGTAAAAAAAAATTGAGGATAGTGACTGAAAAACATAAATAATCTCACAATTCAACATAAATTCCTACTTTTGTGACAGATGTATGATACTAAAGGTTAAAGACATCAATCAGACTACAAAAAATTTATCCCACAAATTTTGGAATTCATCCATAACCTGCATGATATATATGCTTGAATGAGTAGCTTTTATAGAGAGTAATTTGTTGTATTTTTTGAACACTGAAGTTTATGTGAGGAGTTAACGAGGGAGCATGATGATGTAGGTTTCTTAGTTGGAGAAGGCATTATGTCATTGAACTTTGTTTTAGAGTTCAAACAAGTGCTGTCTTTTATGTGAACTACAAAGAATTGGAGATGCTTGTGTGTGACATAGCTTCGGCATAAATTAATTAATGCCGGAAGAAATTTAATTATATCCTAAACAAACCTTGTTTTGGTGGAGGTTGTACCGCAACTTTTACTATCAAGAATCTCTGTTCTGCTGCCTTGTCGTTGGATAGCTTCAAGGAGAGTTAAATACACGTAACTATTAAATAAAAATCAATTTTAAAAAATAATTAATTATTATATTAATTAAATTAAATAATATTTTAAAGACTAAAAAATTAATAATATATAATTAACTATTAAATATTTTACTATCAATTATTAACTAATTAAATAATATTTTAAAAATTATTTATTAATAATAAAAATTAATTTAGACATCAATAAATTTTTAATCTTTAAAATAATAACTAAGTTAATATAGTAATTAATTATTTTTTAAATTAATTTTTATTTAATAATTTTATTGTAGAATTTTTTTTTTACAAAGATCTATTGATAGAAACTTGTAAAAAAAAATACTAGTTTTTATTTATTTATCTTATCAATTAACTACTAGTGGAAACACACGATTGTGCCTGTGTATCTACATTTTCCTTTTTTACTAAATTTTCACTATGATAGAAATGTAACAAACATATAAAAATAATTCTGGATGAGTTGAAATTGAAAAGCAAAAAATATAGTGCAGAGAGTGATTAAAAGTGAGGGTTATTTTATTTTATATATGAGATTTGATGTGAAAATGTGTGAGAGTATACTCTTTTTGTTACCTTAAAATAAGGAACTAAGAAAATAGAGGGGAGTTATATAAAAAATGTACATTAATATTAATTTAAAAAATTAAAAAATAATTTATTTTTTAAGTAATTCATATGTAATGATAAAATACTGCATTATATTAATAAAATGAGATATATTAAATAAGAGTAGAATCCGAAAAAAAATTGTGTACAACAAAAAGCGATTATAACGGAGAATCCCATTTTTATATAGGTATAGATATATCTAATATATAATAAATTATAAAATATAAATTTGACTTTCATAAGATTATCCTAACCTATTTTCATAATAAAAAATATTACGTAATTAAATGTGTTATACTAACAAGTTGTGGAGACTCTTTTAAGGTTCTTAAAGGGTTTCGTGATTGAAGTGGAAAGGTATGATTCTGTTATTCCTTCTTGTACTCCCCAAACTCAACTTTATTGGATGCGTTATTCTCTACTCTATATCGCTTTCATTTTGCATTAAATACTTTCTGCCGCACAGGATTAACATCTTAGTGATTTGAAGTTCTTGTCTCTTTCCATTTTCATTATTAAGTTTTTTTTTCTAATTGTCCAAAGTCATTGCACGCAATTGAAGTCATCATACATAAATAAGTTTATAAAATATTTAACTTCCCAAGATTAAATAATTGGGCAATATTTTGTTAATGATTAACCACTTTCGCATACTTTATTTATATTATCTTTTTCTTTCTCCATCAATTTGAAAAGTCAACTTTCAGTTCCACTCACTGTATGAACTTGAAATAAAATGGCTTTTCTTTCTTAGATAAGGAAGAAATTTAGGTTACAGCAGGGTGTTTTGGAGGATGAAATTTCAAACTTGTAACTATAATATCATTCTTAAAATCAATTATAAAGAATAATATTTTAATATATAGATAAAATATATTCTATTTATTAAAATAAATTATAATTTTATATTTTTAATATAAATATATGAATAATAATATTTTAGTTAATTTTAAATATTAATTTAAATACAATTTAAATTTTTTATTCAGATTATTGATATGTTAAGTATTATATAGAATTTAAATTCTCTCATTTTTTATGAAAAATCATGTAATTTAATTATTAATAAGAAAATTTAAATTTATTAATTTTATAAAAAAATAAATTGTATGAATGAGATATTTATGAAGTTTTACTTAAATCTCTATTATATTTTAAAAGAATTAAAGTAATTTTCCATTAAACCATTTTCTAATTCAAAGTTAAATTTCACTCATTCTTTTCAAATAATAAAAATATTAAATGTAGTGCACGTTCTCTTTCAATCAGTTCATTTCAAATTTAATATTACTTTTTTTTTAGTTTTAAATTTAAGTAATTATAAAAGGACAAAATAACCAAAATAAAATAATAAAATAAAATATTGATAGAAGGATAAAATAGGAACAAATTTGTGTACACCAAAAATATTTATAATGGGGGAATTCCCTTTATATATAGGTTTAGATTACCGGAAACATAGACATTTATATATAGGTGTAGATTACCGGAAATATAGACGTTGTTGTGTTCTATCCGCATTTTTCTTTTCTACTTAACTTCTATTATGATAGAAATTTAACATATATATAAAAATAATTTTGGATGAGTCGGAAATGAAAAGAAAAAATAATATGTGAAAGAAAAATGATGAATTGATTAATGGACCTCTTTTTTTTTTTGTTTAAGTTTCTCTTCTTCTTCAACCTTTTTGCTTTCTTCCATTAGTATGATGTTCACGTTAATGTTAGGATTCACTTGATGATAGATACAAAAGAATAATGAATTTACCAGAAAATAGAGTTGTTCAAATCGAGTGGAGAGAGTGATTGGAAATTAAGGTTATTTTATTTGATATGTGAGATTTGGTGTGGGAACCGAATGAGGTGAGTATACTCTTTCTTTCTTTTAGTTGTTGCCTTAAAATAAGGAATTAAGGAAAGAGTGGGAGAGTTAGTTTGAATATAAAAACGGTATATTAATATTAATTTAAAAAAATAAAAAATAATATTATTTTTTAAGTAATTCATATAAAATGACAAAATATTTCATCATTGTACTAATAAAATGAGATATATTAAATAAGAGTATAAAATGAGATATATTAAATAAGGATAGAATCAGAAAAAATTTGTGTACACAAAAAAATGTTATTTAAAGAAATCTTTTTATATATAGGTATAGATCTAGAGTTTTTTTTAATATAATTTTCTTCGAGAAACATAAAATATTTATATTCTAAAATTATAAAATAAAATAATAATATTTTTTCTAATAGAATTGAAAAATAATTGAAGCAATCTATATTTCAATCAGCAATATCGTAAATTTATATAAATATTTTGAAATAATTTTTAAGAGAAATTCCTAATATTAATGTATTTTAAAAGTTCAGAAATTAAAAAGATTTGAAATTCTGCAATATCGCAAAATTTCATGATTACTCATTTTCAATGATCCAATTCAAATTGGGCAGATACTACCTAAAAAGTATTCCCACTCCATGCTGATCACACGCACCCTATCTCTACACCAGTATAAATAAATTTAAAACAACAAAGAAAATAGAACATCTCTACACCAGTATAAATAAATTCAAAACAACAAAGAAAATAGAGCAATACCTTTTACAAAGTTTGACTTATTTCAACCTTCTTATAGAAAAGCCCAAATCTGTGCCAACTTGCAATGAATTGTCAACAAGTTTTATCTGTGTGAACCTTCCTCATTTCACAGAAAATTATCATTGTAATCGCGTAATCTTTATATCCAAGTGATACTCTTTAAAAAAAATAAAAAATGAACCACGCAGATAATAAAAACCAGAGTAGGTTGATTGTAGGTTTATATTGTCCTCAACTATGCATGTGTATCCTATTTCCAGTCTTCAACTATTACATTATAGATAGTAAGTAACACATACAAAAATAGAAAACACCATTCAATCTGCCTTTGGATGGATATAGGAATAAAGTTGACTAGTAACCCAACATCAAATTAGTAAAAAAACATTATTTAAATAAAATCAAACATTCTTTAAGTCATAAAAGAATATATATAACATAACACTTACTAGATTTAGAAACTTCGTCTAACAGAACTAAATAAAGTAACCTATATAAAGATGATCAAACATCCTCCGTCTACTCCTTGCATTATGGACATTATGGATAAGAATAGTAAAAGTTTCATGGCTTATATCCAAGGAACAAACCGAGTATTGTCTGTCGAATTCCACACCAAACGTGAAACAAGAGAAAAGGTAATCCTATATTCTTATGAATGTCAAGATTGAAGCCAAACAAATTTGAAGAGATATAATTGTGAGCATAATTAAAGGTGAAGATTTGATTCCAGGACTCAGTTATCCCATATCTATCCATCACCCACACAAAAGCCGTACAATAGCTCTCCTCAGAATAAATCAAAGAGTACAAGGTTAAGGGTTTGGTACTATTTTGAACAACAATTACCCTGTTTTTATCGTTGGAAGAATAAATAGCTTTCGCCAAACTATCAACAAGTAAAAGCTTCCCAAAAACTTCCATTTGAGGATCAAATGTCATAATGAAATAATACCATGCGCCTGTTGATTTTGGCTTAATCCCAAGTTCCACATCGGTGGGTTCATTGTTTGGGAAGGAGGTTTGAGGGTTATAAATTAAACTCTCCCCCTTCACTGTTAAATATCCCAATTTGTAATATTTTCTCTCATAATAATAAAAGGGAGTTGTTTTTGCTGTGCTCGGAGATTAGGCTAAACAGGCCGAACTCCGTTAACAATTTTCGGGTGTGTTTTTTCCTCTTTATCTCTTTTATTATTCCACTTTATTTATTCAATATTATTTGTCGGGTAGCTCTGTTAGGGTTTTGTTTTAGTGGGAAAATTACCCGTTTTTCCCAACAAGTGGTATCAAGAGCCGAAGGTTCGCCTTG